>AMWB02038018.1_pt3 | contig 41486 bp, 39 predicted proteins | sample 200311 | NCBI WGS metagenome assembly AMWB02 (sample SAMN02737377, study PRJNA173069) | bioreactor metagenome | biome: anode biofilm in microbial fuel cells | place: USA: California | collected 2010-12-16
TCTCCATCTGCTGCAATATAAGTTATTCTTGTTTCGGGAATTAGATAATACTCAACGTCATTCTCAATATATATGGAGGCGTTCTTTCTTGGAAAGATAACCCTCGCATCTTTTTTAGCGTCAAGACACGCCGGACCACAATCTACTATCGTTCCTGTCTGCGGTTGTTCCTTTGCCGTGGCGGGTATCAATAACCCTCCCTTTGTTCTCTTTGCCAGAAGGTCCGGCCTTATCTTGACTATGTTTCCTTGTAACTGCATAATAGCTTATTTTTCCTCTGCAAAGGTCTTGTCGATGAAAAGTTCGTTGTTCCCCATTGCATTATAGAGATCCTGTTTTTCCGAATCGGGAATAGGACGGATAAGGCAAAGTCTCAATTCCTTGTCAATCCATGTATAGAAATAATAGTTGCCATTATACGGAACTCTGAAAGTGAATTTGTCATCAAGGTTTATTTCCCTGAGACCTCTTTTCTTTTCGTTTGCAAGATCCTTTACTTCAGCGATCTCAGCATTGTATCTTTCCTCAGCATCCTTTTGTTCCTTCTTTGCGCTTACAAGAGCCATATCAGCCTCCTTCAACTTTCTTTCAAACATAGGGACTACGTTTTCAAGGAGGTCTGAATATCTTTCCTGAAGTTCTTTTTTCTCTTTAGCGTCCATGTGACGCATCACTGCAATTTTCTGATTTACAACAATCAGGTTGGAGCCAAGAAATTTAGCCATTTCTTCTGCGGATTCAAATTTCCCAAGTGATTCAGGCATATTGCTCCCGTCATGCGCTACATTGAACTCAATGTGTACTGGTCTGTAAAATTCATCTTTCATATTAATATGGTTTTAAAATGGTAAATCTCGATCATCTCGCTTGCTGTCTCCGAATACATCATCATCCTTGATCTTTGGATTCAGCTTATTCGGTATGTTATAAGGATTCTCTTTCTTCTCTTCCTCTTTTTTGTAGAGCTTAAAGCGTCCTCCTTCTGCTCTGTTCATCTGTAACTTAACCATACCGCTTCTACCCTCCTCCTCAAATCTTATCTTCTCTGTATGAAGGATAAACGGGGCGTTATAATCAACGGTATATTTTTCGTCATCAGTAGCATCCTCCGGTATCTCGTGGTTCTGCTTCTTCTTAAGCATATACCTGTGCCCGATGATTCCAATATCAGCCTTCTCTTTCCATGCTGAACTTCCCTTAGCATCATATAAGTTTGGCATACGATAATTAATCCCTACCTTCTCAATCTTTGTAGGATGCACAACAACAATACCATGAAGGTCATAGTAATCATTGAAGTCGATAAGATAGTCAAGAGCCTTGCTTATAAATGTCGTTTCACTCATATTCTTTGGCTGCTCATGGTCTATCTTATTCCATGCGTCAATGATATACCCAAATATGTTTTCTGTCTTCTTAAGATAGATAAGGTACTTCATTATCGACTGCAGGCTGTTTACCTTCTCTGAAGATATTTCATTGTTCCAACTCTCAAAATTTTTCTTATCTGGACTTAAAAAGAAAAAATGCTTGTCAATAAAGATATTTGTCCTGTCCCTGAGCATGTCATTCATACTGTTCGGATAACCGTCCTGATATGACTTGCCTGTGATAACCTCAGCTATCTTTGCCCTCTCCCTGCTTACTGGCCTGTTCTCAGGAGTAAACAAGGCAAATTTCAATTCTAATGCAGGGTTGTTTCTTATAAGCTCTGTGACATGCCACCGGACGTATGTACTTTTGCCGCTTCCGGGCAATCCAATAAAGAACTGATTTCTCTTTGGCTTGATAGTATAAAGGTCGTCTATCTCCTTAAATCCTATCTTCAGTCCGGGAGTATAGCCTTTCTTTGCAATAACGTCCATCTCATCCTTAACGTCCATGTACCGGATTATCCCTTTCACAGGGAACGAGGATACATTGCGATAGCACTCATCAACACCCTCTTGCCCAAGTGCCGGAAGGTTCTTCTTAACGTCCCCCTTCCATACCTCATTAATATCCTTGTAGCCTGAAGGATAGTTGATGTACTTGCATCTCTCTTTTCCAAATAATAATGCAAGGTGATTTCTCAGTACCCTACCTGGTTCATCACCGTCCGTGCTGAAGATTATCTGTTCAACGTCCGCAATGACACTCTTGAAATACGGATCGTCCGCATAAGCAAACTTGTCCTTAAAGTCTTTTGATTCTACGCTCGGCGCTCCCTGTGGCTCTGATAAGACGTTCTTATATCCGGCGCTGAGCCATGTAAGACGATCAATATGTCCTTCAGTCCATAAAATAATTTTTGGTTCATCCTGATTAAACCTCAATGACTGTAAGCCCCAAGGCATTATCTTTGTTCCTATCTCCTTATTGAGTTGCCAAAACTTTGGTCCGTCATCACCCGGCTGCCATCTTATATTTAGATACATAACATTAACAAGAGTCTGCGCTATGTAAACCGGAAAGCCTATTATCGGCTTCTTTCCAAGAGTATACTCAAATATCTTTTCCTTGACACAAATCTTATGGTCTATGCCCCTGCGTTTCCAGTACTCCATGACCTCCTGAGAATAAATCTCCGGTATCTGCTTTGGCATCTTTGATTTCTCCTGAACCTCCTTGTACTTATCCATTATGTCAAGATTGCCGGACCAACTGCAGTGGTGGCACAAAAACCACCTATTCCCCGGTTCATCATTGACGGTAAGACAAGGTGCGTTCTTATGCTTCTGTCTGGTGTTATTGCACTGAGGACACTGAGTTGAATACCTCACTTTGCCCGATTGAGTTTTTATGCCAAGTTCTTCAAATGTCATAGATTATTATTCTGAGTATAATTCGAAAGATGACAGATCAGGACCACATGATAATGAACGAGAAGTAAAAATCCTTAATAATCCGCTCTTAGGAAGTACGTCTATTGACCAATCTCTTGGTTTTACCTCTTTTGGAATTGAACTATTAACTAACCATTTTCCATATCCTCCTATTCCGCCAATATGAATAACATCACTACAGCCTCCTAATTTACAAAACGGACTTCCATCCTTTACGGCAATAAAATACATCATTCTAAACCCGCTATCATGTAATTTATTCGTAGGGATTATAATCAATGAATCGAACTCTCCGATATCCTGATTCCATTTTCTTTCTGGAAGTCTTAAAAATTTTCTTTTACTCCACCTTTCAAAAGATTTTTCTTTAAAGCACTTTTTATATATGCTAATTAATCTCGTCTTTAAAATATCGTATATTTTCATGGGTTAAAAATTATTTGTCAGTATTGTTACAAAGCCCTCGTACTGCGGACTATGCTCTGCTATTGGCTTCTCAGAAGATATTACGAATATGTCAGCGCCACGCTTCTTTTCTATGACGTTCCATATCCCAAGACCGGGAACCACAATCTTATCATGCGGTTGTAAAAACTTATTTGCAATGATTGAAGCCTCTACCCAAAATTTAATCTCCGGTACTGGTATCTTAAAGAGACGGCAAACTAACACTTGAAAACAATTCAAGCCTCTTTCTTCAATGCGGTTGCCGACCTCCCATTGAAGTATCCTTGCCTGTATCATCGCTTTAAATAGACTTCTGATTTCTCGTCTCTGACAATGAATTTTGGTCCAATTCCTGTTTGGTCAGGAAAAGGATAACAGAAGTTGATCTTTGGCTCCACGACCTTACCTCCTGCAAATCCCGGCCTTGCAAGACCATGAATAGAATGAAGTGCCATGCCAGTAAGATCAGCGAACTGCTGCATGGTAAACATATTATAGCGCATCATCTTCTTTGTTTTCTCAGGGTCAATGCCTCTTTCTGTGGCGATCTTCTCTATTATCTGAGGGTCTGTCTTGGAAAACTTGCACTCTGTTTCCTCAATCAATCCCGGTACTTTACCGTTGCTCTCTGCTTCCATGTATGAAATGATTTTTATTATACACTACATTCTTTTGCAAATATATTATTGATATTTATTATTTGCAAATATTTTGCATATTATTTTATTAACATAAATACGAAAGGGGATAAAAATTAATTCATCCCCTCTATTACTGCGTTACTGCAATTACCTGTTTACTTACTCACAATGCCAAGAGTACAAGAAAAGCTACTGGCTCCAATGCCGAAATGGTTCGCCATAAGTTTTTCCTCCGCCTCTCCTTATCTGCCGTCTTCTGCAAGTCATCAATGATGATCTTATCATTCTCTGTCATCTGCTTACAATCTGCCAAGTTCTTTCCCTGAAGGTCAACAATATCGCTGAGCTTATTAACAAGGCTGTCACGCTCTGCAAACTGAAATCTGCAATTATCAATCTGAGCATGGAGTTCGGGAATGACTTTATCTGCGCTTCTTGCCCTGAGATAATCCGCATGGATAGCCTTGACCTGATCTTTGTTAAACAAATATTCGAGCAACCCCGGATACTTATAAGCTATCTCCTGAAGGAATTTATAGCTGCTGTCTGAGCTTATCCCTTCCAGTTGACCAAGCGCATCATTCAGATTCTTTTCTAATTGCGCTATCTTAAAATCCTTTGCCTTGAATGCTCTCATGCAGCTATCAATGGTAAACTGATCTTCTTCTGCTTTCGACTGCAAGACTTTTATCTGAAGCTCTCTATCGGCTATCTGCAATCCTAAGCCCGTATTTGAGTATTTTAAGACGGCAATGGTCTCGTTGAACTTAGATACCGCCCTGCCTCCAAATATGCCTCCTATCACTAAAATAGCAAGCAATACGAGGATAATCCAGTTCTTCTTATCTTTAAGTAGTGCTGACATTGTTTGCCTCCTCTGCTATTGTTTTAGAAACGAATTTAAAAAGGACAACGAACGCCGTCCATCCCCAGGTTACCCACTGCTTCCCTTCAAATTCGGGAATAGAAAGCATGAGAGGGTCAACAACAAGAATAGTTGCCAGTAGTATATCGGCAATCTTCTTTAGTGTAAGCGGAGTTCTCTTATGGTAGTTCTCCGGCTTAATCGAATACTTTGACTGTAATAGTTGCATAGCTTATTGCTTTATGGTTAAAAAAACTTCTTCCTTATTATTAATAGCGTCCTGAATCATCTTTGTTATGACGGCCTCGTGATAACGTGAGTTCAAAACCTTGCCCCTCTCTCTGTTTTCTCCAACCAAAATACACCCTTCGGTATTGGTCTCATCGTTCCCTGCATGAATTAATATCCCAACGAATCCCGGAACACTCAGTAGTTTTGGAAGCATCCTTTTGAACTTCATTGAATACACAACTTTTACTTTGTATCTTCCGGCAGGGATGGCGGTCTTTCCATATACCTTACCCTCATCCTTATCATCAAAGTCTCCGTCATGGTTATAATCACTAAGGTCTCTCACTTTATCTTCTAAGGTATTGCAAAGGAATTTATCACCATGCGATAAGTTCCCTATCGTATATTCCTGACCAAGAAATTTTCTGAGTAATGTAAGTTCCATGACTATTTGTTTACGTTAGACTCTTTTAAATATTTATACGTCTGGCGCTCAGCATAATTTCTTGCGCTCTGCTTTGCATAAACTATATCGTTATGATAGCTCTTTTCGTTTTTCTTAGCCTTCGCAATTTCTTCCTCGGTTAATCCGATGCTGCTATCCAATTTTTTAACATATTCAGACCAGTAGTTTTTTAAATACTCTTTTTTCAGTTCATCCGTCCATGTGATTTTTTTTCCATAAATATTTTCGGGAAGTTCTTTTTTTGTCGGGCGGTCAATCATATAATTCTGCTTCATGAGCAAATACTGATCTTCATATTTCTTGTAAAGATCCATGTCGTCCATGACATTAAATCTTCTTGTCTTCCCTGATTCAAGATTTTCATAATTTTCTTTTACGGAAGGATCATCAGGATGCCACTTAGAATAGACACTGCTAAGCCTATCTATCTCTGAAGCTAATTCTGTCTGTTCTCTTAATGACTTGTCAAGTCTTTTTTGTAGCGTCTTATACTCTGATTCCTGTATTCGTTTTATAGCATCCTCGCTTAATCCTTTGTCTTTAGCGTTCTTTATTGCTCTCTGATATAAAACATTTGAATCTCCCATACTCTCAGATAGTGCAGCATACCTATTAGTCAAGTAGTCAATATTGCGCTCCATGTACGACTTTAATTCAGGATCATCAAATTCCTGAATCTTTACTATGTTATTAAGAATAGATTGCTTTAAATCACGCTTCCTTCCATAATAATCCAATTGCCCTGTTGCTGCATTATAAAAATCCTCTCCGGTTCTATAAAACGGGACCTGACTTCTTGCGATAAAACGTATTGCATTTACTATCTTCTCGCCTTCCGTAACATTTGGATCAATATACTTTGTGGAATAAGGATTGACAACTGACATATTCCTGAAATCTCTATCGGACCATAATGCACCAACCCAACCCCAAGTAGCATCTGCATTACTTATCTTAGGGAGTAATTTCCCTGGTTCTCTTTTTTGTAGCTGAACCGGAAGAAACTTACTTATCTCAGCAAGGTCCATTTGACTGTCATCATTAGTATATAAGTATAATGGAGATAAGTATCTTGCAACATTGACTTCTGATTTTCCTATCTTGAAACTCAGAGGAACATCTACAAAGGGAATTTTCGCAACACCTTTCCTGCTCTCCCTGATTGCCTGCTCTTCTTCTGTTTCTCCAGATAATGCACTTGTTAAGTTCCCAAGCATCTTGATAAGCATGACCGTTCCTATTGTAGTCAATGGCGTTGTAGTCATTGCATTAAACAATATTCTCTGAAGGTCTGCTTGAAACTTTCCAAATGTAGGACCGAATATTGGAATCTTTGATGCAAAATCCCATGTTTTCCCTACTGTTGCATAATTCTGAAATGAATCATAAACTCTTTTTACTGCCTGTTCATGAGTTAATCCTTGTTTTCTGAATATAGTATATGCAGATATTTTTGCAAGGTTATCTGCACCAACATAAGCTCCGGTTGTTACTTCATCTATTTTCTTAATTACATCTTTTCCTTTTTCCTTCAAGGTTTTAGGCTGCGGCTGTGCAGTAAATGGAAGTGTGCCGTCAGGTTTTATTAATGGCCGCATGTCTGAGGATAATGCAACATCGCCAATTAATCCAGACCTTAATAACTTATGAAATAATCCCGGATTCTTTGTATGAAAATTACCATTTAAGGCCATCTCTGCTGCAAAATGTACCGGATTGATTCCTGCAATAGAGGCAAAAAATAAGTTTCCTGTTACGTTTCCTGTCTGAACAAAGGGATTTAAGACTGTCCTGAACTTCTTATAAAACTGATTGAATTTTGTTCTATCTACTGCCTTCCAAGCATCATATACTGAATTTGTAATGGCGTTCTGGTAATAAAAGCCAGTAAAGTCTTCTACAATATGATTGATTACTGCCTTGTTCCTAAATTGTCCCCATGTATAACTACTACCAAGTTGAGTATAACCTTTTGGAACTGCCTCTCCCTTCTTTACCTTAACTACATACTCAGGATGCTCTTTTAATATAAGGTCTTGATATTCTTTTATTGCCTGATTTTGTATTGTCTGCATGACTCTTTTTGCAGTAAGGTATGCAGGATCTTCAATGGCATGTTCTTTTTTCCATTCGTCAAGTTCGGACCTCATCTTCATATAGTCTGTCACAACCTTTAACGGAATGCCGCTTTTGCCTCTTGCTGCAATCTCAGTCATCTCAGCCGGTTCCTCATACTTATCATACAAACGAGCAACATAATCAGAAAAGCCAGTTGCATCATAGTCTCCCTTGAATTTTAAGTGTGATTCCGTAGGTATATATCCGTTCTTATAGTTAGTAGCCCATATCCAAGTATTCCATGTTTTTAACGCCCAATAAAGATTCTTTTCAGCAACAGACAAGTCTCCGTACACTAATTTTTCTCTTGCTATTTCAGGATCAAGAACATCTCTCACCCTCCTTAAGGATTCATAATCAGCGCTGACTAATGACCTTAATTGCGTAAGGAGTTCACTTGCTTCATGAGGTGCTGCGGCCTTAACTGTTCCGCTTAGTCCAAGTTTTCCTACTCGTCCTTTTTCCCCAAACATCTCTTTCTGAGTACGTGCAAGTCCTCCATAATAATTAGATAAGGTCTTTGCGCTCCACCTTAAAATATCATTCTGGCTTTTAATTCCTTTTTTTAATACGGAAGCAAGTCCGTCCTCAAACTTTCCAACTAAAGGATTTAATGCTTTCCATAATTGAGTAGATCCCTGTTCAACTAATCCAAGAGGGAAAAATTTAGCATGTAGTTCTCCCTTCTTAGATTCAAGTTCATCAAGCATCTCTTTTTCATTCTTGTCCGCTTCTGCATTTAATTTTTCTCCAAGAGTCTTTGATATTTTATCAGCATCCTCTTTTTGTTTTTCTTCAAACTTGCGGACATCTTCAAGTAATTGCTTTGATTCCTCAAAGGTCAACTTCCCTGAAGATACATCATCCTGTACCGATTCGACTGATAAATATGTTTTATCCTTAAATTTAACTCCGGCTTCCTCAAACTTCATTGCCGTCTGCTTCTCAACCTCCCCGATCTTAGACTGCCGTTCCTTCTCTAATTGAGTAATTTTTTTACTCAATTCTACATCTATCTCATTATAAGGTTTCTCAACGGCTTTTATTCTTTCCGGCGTTACTTCAAAGCCCTGTTCTTCCTGAGAAAACATCTTTGCCTCTCCGGTATCTTTGATGTCTCCGAATAGTCCTTTACGCATCTGAGCTTCATTGACGGCCTTGTCTTTGGCCTTCTTGTTGCTCTCAATGGACTTCTGTACTTCTGCTATCTGAGAGTCATAGTCCTTGTTTATGGAGTCTATTTGAGACTGTTGTTCTGCGGTGTATTTAGGTTCTGTTTTACCTTTTTTAGTAGCTCCTCCTTCTGTTGGAGTAGTGCCTGTTTGTAGCTTATCCCCTGTCTCTGTGCCTTTAGCAACGTCTGGTTTCTGTACTTGTCCTTCATCGGTTTCTACTTTTTGCTTTCCTCCTTCATCAACTCCTCCTTCTTGTTTGTTGCTCTCAACATCGCCAGTTTCATCCCGATAGAAGTCTTCTTCGGCTGCTCTGGATTCAAGGTCTTGTTTTCTTTCTGATTCTCTGATTTCATCGTATTCTGTTTTAGTTATTAATCCTTTTTCAAGTGCTTCATTCAAATCATATACGTTAAATAACTCATCTCTTTTCTTGCGCTTCATATCCTCAACTTCCGCACGTATCTCATCTCTCGAAACAGATACTTTCTTCTGTCCCTCTGCGTTCCATATATCAATGCCTCCATGTTCTTTATACATGCGGTCAAGCTCATTCAAAGCTTGCATAGACGCTGCGGTTTTCTTGCCTGACTTAATATCGTTATATGCCTGAGCACGCTGTTCATTACTCAACCCTCCAATCATAACGCCAAATAGATTCGGATTAGTTTCAAGCACGTCATTGACATAATCCTGGAACTCTTGATCTCTCTCACTTAACAATTTCTGTGATTCAATCTTTGCCTTGTCAGTCTTGACAGGAGTTTTCTTTAAAGGTAAAAACTTGCCGTCTTTTGTCACTCCAATCTTCCATTCGTCCATGCCTTCTTTTAACTCATAACCAAGTCTCTGAGCGTTTACCCTTATTGTATTTGCCTGTAAAGCATTTTTCTTTTTCTGAGACGCAGATAAGATGTTATACCGTCTTATCTCATCAATAAGTCCGTCCTTGTCCAACTCCTTCTGAACCTTCTGAGTAATTTCCGGTTCTTCTGGCGCTTCCTTCTTAGGCTTTGCTTTCGCCTGCTTTGATTTTATTTCAGCCTTTTTATTCTCAGTCCATTCATTAATTGCCTTTACGGTCTCCATGTTAGGCCAAGAATTAACCTCCCGATCAAACCATCTTTCGTCAACCTCTCCGCTCTCCTTATTGATAGCAACTTCTTCAAGATATTTGTCAAGTTCTGTCTTGTCAGTAAACGTCTTGTCTCCTAATGACAACTTCTGCTCAGGTTTTTCTTCCTTAGTTTCCGGTTTTTTACCTGATGCTTTTCCCGTTTTTGACTCAGGCTTAGGTATCATACTAAACCAATCGCCGACCATTTTACTTTCTTCAGAAGCTCTTTCGGATACTGGCTTATCTAATGCGGCTAATAGTTTTGAAACATCTCCTCCTTTGTTTTTAAAGTCATTAAGCAGTTTTACCCTATCAACTTCCAGTGATGCACTCTGCATCTGCATTTTATTATCTTCAAGTTGTAGTCCAATTTCTACTGCGGCTTGATCTGCAAAATCCTTGTCTGAATACTTACGGCGGTCAACCAAGACATTTTCTTTATTATACAGATCAACGTATTCTCCATTGCGAACTGCCCTGTCTGCATATAGATTGACGTTCTCCATGCCTACACCTCTTGATCCCCATAGTAATTTTTGTTTTAATAAAGCGGGCATATATTCGTCTTTCATCACATCAGCTAATGCCTTGTCATCTTTTGACAACTTCTCCATTGCTGATTTATAATCTAACTTCTCAGAAGGACTAATTGCATCAAGTTCCCACGGCGCTATATCAACATAAAACTGACCTTCTCCTGGTTTATTCGGATCAAACTTAGTTGACTGATATATATTCTTTGCGGTCTCTGCCGGTTTTTGTGCTGCATGACTTAGTTTAAGTGTTGCCAATAATGCAACTGTTTCAAGAAAGTCTTTTGTTTCAATATCCTTTAGTTTCTTCCCTTCAAGCAAGGTTCCTCCCCCTACAAATAGCGCACTCTCAGCGCCTAATCCTCCCGTCTGTAATGCCGCCTGAGTTCCTATCCTTCCTGCAGTACTTGGTATTGCCTGTGCAGCCTTTGTCATTGCGGCAGTAGCTAATCCTAATGTCCCAACTCCCGTTCCTAAAACGAAGTCCTTCATTCCTCTTGACAAGGATTGTCCAAAATCAATATCTTTAAATTCCTTGTCAGGATCAGACCATTGCATAAGGGCATCTGTTAACGCTCCATATCCTCCAAGTGCTGTTCCCGATGACGCAACCGAAGGAATAGTATATGCAAGTTTCTGAGCGCCCTGTAATGCAAGTTTCTGAGCCAGTTTTTCTTCTATGCCTGCCTTAACAAATTTCTCAACATTTTTCTTCATGACGTTCTTTACTATTGGCTGCATGGCTTTTGTTGCTGCAACCTTTCCTAAAGAACCAAGCCCTGAGAATACCGGCCCGTCAAGCATAAATCCTAATGCGGTAGCCGCCACGTCAGTCATCATTCCTGCATCATATTTCTTTAACCATTCTTCTGGAGCTCTCTGTCTTCCATTTATTATAGCATCTGTAATGCCAATGATTGACTGATTATATGCCTTCCCAAGAATATAACTTAATTGCGATGGGCTTTTTAAAGAAGTACTTAATTGATCTCTTTCAAGTCGCAACTCCTTTTCCCTGTCCGTTGTTAAGGGTTCAGCAATAGAAGGTCCGGCAGTTGGTAAGACGATAGGTCGATCAGTTGCTTTTACCTTTGGTAATCCTGCGAGTTCTTTATCTATTGCTGCGATACGATCTTCGGCAACGCTTTTAGAATACTCTTCCGTAAAATTACGGTGCATAGATTCGCCAAGACTATTGACAAAAAAACCTTTTTGATAACCGGAATACTCTGGCGTTTCTAATGACAAGTCTGGCGTTTTAAATTGGCCTTCCTCTATCTTTGAAATACTTTCTTTATTCTCATCAATATTCTTTTTGAAAAATCCTGAAAACATTTCGGATAAAGCTCCCTTTTCTGGAAGGAGTGAAGGCAAGTTGTCTTTTTTTTTTAATCCTAATGTGGTAGAAAATGCTTCAAAATCAGGAACGGATTCTCCTGACTGCGCAAGATATCCGTCTTTAAGCATAGCATCGTAGAATATTTTTGCCTTTGACGGATCGCTTAATGTAGTCGCAAAAGTATTATAGTCCGGGATATCGGGATAATTATCCCGAACAAGATAACTATGAAACTCCTTTAATTTTTTATTTTCCTGATCCATAGCTTCATTTATTTAGAAGTAGAAGTTCCCCAAAATCCCTTTGGAACTGAAGTTGTTTTCTTTGCTGCAGCAGGAACCTTTTTGTAAATATCCTTTAATTGCTTAATGGAATTACCGTCCTGTACCTTTAATTCATCAGCATCACTCCCAATTAGTGAATGAGGAACAATAACTGTCTCATTTCTTCTTGCAAATGGAACGTCACTATCTTCAGTAACCCGAAATAAAAAAGAATCTGTTATGGGATCGTAAAACTGTAATTCACCCTCAATATAACCATCCTGCTCAAAATTTTCCCAAGGTTGTTCTGTTCCACCCGTATATCTTGACGATCCGGTATTTACTGGAATTTTTCTTGAAGGTGTTTTAAACTGATAAAAGTTCATAAAAGTTTTCCCCCCAATAGTCATTGGCTCCGGCCTCATTTTTCCCGGACTGATATTTGCTTTGCCTCCAATAAAGTTAATGTCAAACGATCCGCCTTTACTTGTAGGTCTTTCTGAAAACTCCTCCTTGTACTGAGGAAATGCTTTTGCAATAAAAAGGTCTTCAAGATTCCATCCATCGGGGATTCTCTTTTCTCCGTCTTCCAAAGGGTCAAGCCTATCATATTCCTTCAGACGGTCAAACTGCATCTGCAATGACTGAATATCAGGATCTTTTAATCCTGCGTAATCCCTCCTTGCATCCTTAATAGCCTGCTTGCGAAGCTCAGGTGTCCATTTTTGAGTTCTGACAACTGTTTTATTTCCGTTTTCATCCTCTACTATCTCTTCTCTTTCAGGAAGTTTTATCATACCGGGACGTAACTTAGCGATTGTCTTATCAATATCTCCAAGCTGAGGCTTCATAACAATAGCGTTATTAAGCATCTCCCGCATAGAATATATATCGCCTGTCTGTAATGCACTTTCAAGATTTGCTTTGGTAGCATCCTTGTCCATAAGTTCATCAAGCCTCGGATCTCCAAGCCTCTTTTCAATGTCGTCAAATATCCTCTTGTTCTCATTGTAAAGCATTGCCTTGCCCCTTATTCTACTAAGAGCTTGCTCCACGGTCTTAAAAGCAATCTGATCTCTTGAATCTTTTGGATTAGCTACATTAACCCCGCTTCTCATAAGTTTTATAAATTCATCTTTTAAGGCGCTCTCCTCGCTTGTTATTTCTTCAAAACCTCTCATATCAGCCCATCCCTTTACCTGAGTTGACAACCTTTGAAGTCCTTCTAATGTAGCTGCCTGTTCTTCTTCCTGTTTCTGTTTTTTTATAGCGGTCATGGTATTACCTACTCGCCGTACTGACTCAATAGGATCAAAAGAAGATTGCCCTAAAAATGGCGCTGCCTGAAAATCGGGATTTATGTTTTTTGCCATGACTATGTTAAATTAAGAACACTCTTATCTGTAAAATCAAAATTGCCATATTTTGAAGTGTCCATGTCTTTTTTATTTATTCCTATCGAGCCAATTCCTTGCATCAGTTTATTAAACTCCTCATTAGTCATATTGCCAATCTTTCCTCCGTTGCTATCGCCAAGAAGCAATGTTGATATCATTTTGTTATTGAAATACTCTGATCCGGCTCCAACCATATTACTGACTCCTGAATACAAGTTCTTAGTTCCTGAGTCTCTTAGCTGCTGTGCCACCTGTGCGGCCTGCATATACGGCTGTGCCTCGTTCCAGTTCCATACCCTGTTCTGTTCGTCTGCAAGCATTGGAAGTGCGTTCATGTAGTCTTTCTGATATCCGGCGATCTGTTGTGCAGTAGTCTTTCCAAGTTCAGCAAAGGCGTTCTGTTCACGTCCTACAAGGTTTCCAAGCATACCATAAGCCTCTGCGCCTGATCCAAGTTCTGATGCTGCCTTTATCCCTGCTGACGTGGCTCCCTTTATCTCATTGCGGTATAGTTCTCCTCCGGGAATGTCATTTGCAAAAGTCCTGCCATAGCTATATTTTACAAGGTCAGAAACGCCCGGTGCAACACTCGCCTCCGGTCTCGGATTCTGTGCCTCAATCTTCTTTGCCTTACTCAACTGAGATGCACCAGTCACGCCCTGAACTATCGAGGGTATTGCACTTAAGAGTAATGATAATGTTAGCGGGTCCATGTCTGTATGTTGTTTAAATTATGCGCTTCTCTCACTTGCTGTTGAAAATATTATTATTGAATCAACCTTAACCTTTTCAGAATGTTCCTCGGTCCTGAACCTTAATGTAGCGTATCTTCCTCTCAACGCCCTACCATTAAGTTTCTTTCCGTAATTTCCTGTAAAGTTACCCTTTGAATTGATATCACGCAATATTTTTCCGTAAAATACTCCTTCCCTGCGGTCCCATACTGTAATATTACTTTCCATAAGTTCATTGACGGCGGAAGCATCTTCTGAAACAATAACGCTTCTTTCCTCGCTCTGCAACTGATGACTCGAATATACGGCGACTGCGTTAAACAGTTTATTTTTCAGAGGATCTTCATTGGACGGAAACTCTATCTCTGCATACACAGGTGTTCCTGACCAGTTAAGGAAGTCCTGACCTTCATCAAGGTTCATTATCCATATCCTCTGACGGTACATGTGAGCAAAGAAGGTCCCAAAATGTATATAGCCCTCGGTCCACTGGTTAAGCCTTGACTTAAACCTACCGTCCTTCTCGCTAAATATCATCCCTCTCACGTCATCTCCTATACGGAAGGTTATCCATACTTCGTCAAAGTCGTTATTTGCACCGCATCTTACTTCAAGTTTTGCAGGGCCTCCATTTTCTTTTACCCATACGGTAAGGTCTTTAAACCACCTTGAAACCTTATAATCCGGTCCCGATAATGCCAGTTGTCCATTAGGCGCTGATCTTATAAACGCCCCTTCATTATTATCCCAATAGTAAAGATTACGTCCATTGACCATGATGCTATCGGGATGCTGACAGCCATAACTTGTTTCAAGTGGATACACAGTGCCAAGAAACTTATCAGTAAGTGAGAACTCAGGATCTTCGCCTCCCGATCCAAACGTGGCGATTCTCTCTACATAGATACTTGTTTCTTTGTGTATCTGAAGGACCTTCAAAACATATCCGACCTCTCTCAATCCCGATATATGACCGTCTGCCTCATGCAGATCAAGATAATCATCATAAGTAAAATGCGCTATATTGTTCGTTCTTGTTCCGGTTATGATCTTACCTCCGTGTCTTATCCTGCTTCGGAGTTGTGTTTGCTTCTGATTAAGATCATCCAGGAACGGGAATCCCTGAGACGTTAATTTGTTTGCCCTAAGCCACGTCCACCAGTCACTTGGCCATACGCTCTCTGCAAAGAATGGTTGTATGTCTCCGCTTCCGTGTTTATAGTTTACTCTCATGAACTTATAAGCATCATTGGCGGTATTAAATACCTGTGCAGGAATAGAGTTTTGTCCTGCGGAATCCAAGGTCTGATCTATGTTTCCCTCATGGTACTTGTTTCCATACTCATCTGTCAGCACTAAAAATGACATTCCCGTTCCATAGGGAGTTGTTGTCTTGATGCCCTTTAATGGGCGGTATATCTCAGCAATGATATTCGTCTCTCCTTCAAATAGCGCCGGATGATCTAAGGCTTGACATAGCAGCCAGTCTTCTCCGATTGCTGCTCCATAGTCAACGCCTACATCTTCAATCTCATAGTCATATAAATCCGTGTACGGAGTAGCCTCTCCTGAAATATCATCAATGCTTCCTATAAGTCTTATCCTATCTCCTTCTTCCCATTCGTAATTTGGTACTTTTAGTCTTGCGTTATTTGCTCTTGCGGCCTCAATAGTATCATTAACACTTATGGCAAAACGATCATTGCCTATCCATACAATAGAATCAACCCTTATCTGTAAGAACCAATCCATTGACATATTGCCATAATAAACGATCTCATAAGAGTCTGCCCATGAAGGAGGCTTGTGATATATCTTAAAAACTAAATCAGCTATTGTTTCAAGAAGGTTTGTGTCGTCCTCCGTATAGAACGGAATATGAACACTCATGTTAGGCGTTTTGACAACCGAACACAACCTATTGTCTTTATCTTTGTACACAATACCAAACCCGTGTGTTGCCCCACATTTCAGAATTGGATACTTGATTGTATTACCAAGAGCCAGTACATAAGCCCTGCTGTCCGTACCAATATTAAAATCTTTATAGATAGTGAAGACGTCTCCCTGTTCGTATGGGTGTTGTGAGAATGTTTGTATGCGAGGATATATGAATATCTGATACGGAAGTGTTCCATATCCTCCGGTTCCCGGTTCAAACCCTGCTTCTGTCATTGCAGCTTCCAGTCCTGCTTTTACTACGGCTGGTGTATCTCCTATCCCTGCAAGATAAGATGCTGTAACATTTATTCCGGTAACTTCATTTATGACGGTCACAATATAAGTTGAGTTCTCATAAACTTTGAAAGGAATATACACTACAAGAGCTCCGGTTATTGTTCTTATAGCGTCATCTGAAGGAGTGGGTAATTCTCCCGGAGGCACGTTTGGATAAGTAATTGCCGGATTACCTATCTGCAAAGGACTCATGGCAATATTGATTATAGCCTCCTCTCCGCTAATGTCTGCAAAAGATAGTTCTGTTTCAACTTCAGGACTTATAATATCATAACCCTCAGTAATATCTCCAAATGCTATTGTGTTGCCTCCTACAAGCTCCATTTGCCCTGCTGCAATAGGGATATAAGTAAAGAGTTCTGCAATGTCACTTGCAGGAATAACCTCTTTTACCCTATCATTATAGAAGTTAAGAGATACCTCGGCGTTATGAGAAGCTATCATCTGTTACTGGAAATAGATAATACCTAATGCGTTCCACTGTATAGTGCTTGTACCGCTTGTCACAGATTGTGTTGCTCCAAAGTCAATGATAGCAAGTATCTCTGATGTTGCATCAACTCCGGTACTTACATAGATAGCTCCATACCTGTATGCTATTGTTGCACCTGGACCTATTGAAACATCATTTGCATCAAGATAGGCGTTGTCTCCATGTTGAACACCTACTTTCCCTGCGAGGGTAATACCTCCTGCGGTATAAACACCTCCTAAGTCAGTGATCTCATTGGCTCGAATATCATCAATGAAGTCATGGCTTGTAAGAGGCACATAAGAGGCATTGAGAAGCATAAGTTTGAGGGTCTTGGTGGCATATCCTGCGGCTCCTCCTACTATGTTCAATTTTGCTGATTTTGGAATAATGCTTACCATTTTATTTTAAGTTTTAAATTGCGTTACCTGCAAAGCTGATTACTATTGTATTTTGTATGTCAAGAACGGTTCCCGGATTAAGAGCCAATGTCGTACTGACATCATAAGTTGAAATATCTCCGGTGTACTCTCTTGCATTTCTTGCTGTAAAGTTACCACTTCCTTTTGGAATACCATTGACCGTTGCGTTCCAATATACGGTGAAGTAAGCATCCGGCACTTGCGATGTAGATTCAAAGGTGGCAAGTAAGTTGATGAGGTTCGTTGCCTGTACTACCGTTGCCTGCCTGTACCTCCCGACCATAAAGCTCAGTCCTGTTGTATCACTTCCGCTTATCTGAAGTGTTGGCGGTATTGCTACAATAGCTGCCTGATGCGTAACATTTATAGATGCGGTATCTCCATATTCATTTAAGAAGGTTATGGTTCCGGTCAAGGCACTACTGCCGTTTATGTTTGTCGGATAAAATCTAAGATTCTCCCCATTAATAATGTAGTGACCTCCCTTAAGATCATTGCCGTCACTATCAAGTAATGTCATCCATGTAGGATATGCGGTAACACGCATTTGTACTGACTGACCGCAATCTATTGCTACGTACCTCACAGCAGAAGAACCTCCCTCTGAAGCCGTCCATAAAAGTCCTGCCACTCCCGGACTGCATACTGAGTTAATTACTGTTGGTGCAGGGACGGATATTGATGCGCTTGCCTTGTCGGAAGTAACGCTAATCTCCTGCATATCATCTGCTGATACATATATATTGACGGTCTCTCCGTTTAATGAAGCCTGAGTAAGGACTATTTGAATGGCCTCAACAGTTGACGAAAGAACCTCATCTGTAATCCAAAAACTTCCCGATCCTACTGCAACTCCATTTTTCGTTGCCCTCCACCGCATTAAGAATCTATATCCTTCATTGTAGTCAGGATGATCCGGTGTTAAAACTATGTTCACTAATCCCGTGTTCACAACCGGAACCGCACTTCTTGTAAGTAATGTTAATCCACTCACGTCCCCGGGATCAATAAGAACACTACCTATTGGAGGCGTTACCGGAGCATATTGTGTAATTCTTATCTCGTCAACATCGCCATACTGTCCTCTGACCTTAATAATGCCACTTCTTAACCCTCCTGTATTAGCAGCAGAAGGATAGAAATGAAGGCTTGCAGTTCCAATATTAATAGTTGCACCGACGGCTAATGGAGCGAGGGTGTCGTCGGTAACCACGCACCACGGAATCCCATTAACCACGCATCCATTTTCGAGTATTATAGAGGTGGCTAATGCGGGGGTCCATGATAGTGCGCTTGTCTTTTCATCTCCTGAGCCAAATTCATCTGCGGTAAAGGTCAGGTTATTATCTGCTATGCCTATTGTTGATGCGATAACATTTGGTGCAGGGACGCTTATCGCAACACTTGAAGGTGCTGGTGCTGCCACTGTACTTAAATTAACAACTGTTGCTTCCGGCACGGATATTGACACAATCGGATATTCGTTCATCTGAAGTATAGACACCTCGTTGCCTCGTTCTTCTGCCGTGAACTTCTCAATAGTCTCAATCAGAAACCACGTTGAGGGATCATCGCTGCTTCTTGCAACAACCTCAATAGCCCTTACTTCTTCACCTCCTACGTTTACAAATATTTGTAAGGAGTTATTAAGCGATATTTGTTCATTGGCAAGGCCGGAGGCTGTTTCTTCTTCTGCCTGCGGTAATGAGACTATACTTGCCGGGGAAAATGTGCTCTTTCTCCAATCCATGTAAATATACCGATAGGCAAACTGAAATAACGTCTGCTTAAGATTGTTTATCCTGCGGTTGTCGTCCGATACATACTGCACTACCGGAGCCGTTTTTGGAGGCATCGGCGCAAAGTAAAAGTTCTCAACATTCATTGAGTAATACGCATCTTCGATAAGACAAAGTATCTGCCATTTCAAAGCATCCGTTCCTGGTTCTACGTTCTGACTGTTCTGAAGTGCCTTGTAAAGATACTTTCCATAAGATACGATCTGATATTGAAGGAATACTGTTGCTCCGTTCCATTCAACTGTCGGATGCAAAGGATTGTAACCAATGCCAAAATAATACGATTTCTTAGCACGCTTAATGTCTATCTGATAGATATGATGTTCAAGGCCGTCCGTCCATATTATCCTTCCATTTATTACCCTTGGATTCCATATCTTATGCTTAGGGTCAAAGCCTATATTGTTGTCATGGTCATAATACACTACGGTCTGCACCCTGTCGTCTATGCCTATCTCTATTATCCACGCTGAGTTATGATAGCTGTCAAGATAGAACACATAGAGTTTCCTTGTCTCCTTGTCTATGCAGTTGCCGTTTAAGAGTATGTTAGTGATATATGAAGGTGATTGAGGACTTGCTGCACCGGAAGTCTTTATAAGGCGCACAGAATGATAGTTAGTCTTTAAAGCAACTCCCTTTGTTACTTCAGCACTGTTATATGCAAGAGAATAATATTTTGCGGTTAAACCAGACACTACTAAATCGTAACATAATTTAGCTGCGCTATCTGTATGTCCGGGTTGGGCAATTATTAAGTTTGTATTTGCTTCACTATACGACATATTAAATTGAGTCCCGGTAACCGCAACATTAATAATATTACTCCATGCCTTTCCACTACTTAAATCACTATTATAAACCTCATAATACATAAGTCCAGCATCAATCGCAAAAATAAGTCCATTACTCGGTCCTACGTCTCCTATTGAATATGCGCCAACAACATCTGTAAATGATCTTATAGGTCTAACCTTATGAAGCTCTGACTTTGATTTGAATGTGACTCCTCCTGTTAAGAATGAAAATGCCATAGCACTTATAGAACCAAATTCATCAGAAGCCCAATAAAATCCACTTGTACTAAAATTGCCCTTTCCCAATAAGTGAAGATTCTGATATAAAACAATTAGCGCATTAGATGTTGGTAATACCCAGTTAGTTATATTCGCTCCTTCATCCTGCAACCAAAAGAATCCGTTTAACTGTAATAGTTCAAACGCTGCATCAACGTCCGCACGTCCTCCCGGTAATGCCTTAAACCCTACCTCATCAGCTGCTCCTGTATTAGGCGTTATCCAATGGTTCTCTGCGTATTCCTTTAGCTTACCTCCTGCTATCAATGCTCCTCCAAGAAATGTCAATAACTCGTCAATATCTGCTTCTGTCGGCACTCTCCATCCGTCCGGTACAAAATCAGCATCCATGACCTGAGCATGGTTGTAAAGCCTTCCATATTCATCGGCGTTATCCTCATTGTCATTATACGCTTTGCTTCCGGGAAAATCAGCATCCCAATTACGCTTCATCCATACCTGATTGCCTATTGCAACTTCCTCATAGCCAGAAAATAAGAAATCACCTCCAATCGCACCTCCGTAATAAAGATGTTCAGAAGCTACTTCAAGAAGTATTCCTATCTCTCCCTGAAGTGTCTCCGGTATTCCTGCTGAGTTAATAGACGTGCTGTTACCAAGACGCATATTCAAAGCATCAGTAACCTCTCCCGGTTTTAAATCGGGAATAGCATCGTCCATGTTCAATGCAAATCCACGTCTGCGCTCTTTAAAGTCTGGCACTTGTTACCTTTTTATTGATTGTCTGTATGTACTATATAAAGTCCTCAAAAATTCATCTGCCGTAAATGACAATTCAAAATGTCTCAGCGCAGATTCTTCCTCCTCCCAAATTCTTTTCTTCCTCTCCTTCTCATTATAGGCGGCTCTTGAATCGTTCTCTGTTGTTACCCAATCAAGATATGATCTGAGTGCTGCAACCGACTGACGTGGCACTAACGAGCCTCCGCTTTCCTTTAGCCCTGAAGAAAAATATTCAAGTACTATCTCTGAACGTGGTGTCTCTCCTGAGAATACTATCTGACGGCTCTCCCAATCAATACGGTAATAACAGTCGTCAATGCCTCCTGAGAGGCCGTATAATCCTGCTGTGAACTGCCCATTTCTAAAGTGGTTTGCAAAAAAAAGTATATCGGTATTACCCTCGTCATCCCCTGAATCGGTGTTGCCCACAGGAGTACTGTCATCATCGAAAGTCCGAGGGAATAAAATTTCTTCTTTATTGGTCAGCACTCTTAGTTTGCCGTTTACCGGAATACCAATCTTTGACTCCTTAATAAAATCTGAAGGCAGCGCCACAGTCTTTGCAAGGCTCATGTGAGTATAGATAACCTCCACGCCTACCAATGTAGTCAGGTTAAGTTCTGTCATGCCCTCAATGACAATCTGAATATGTCTCTTGTAGTTTTTCAGGTCGTATATACCCTTACGGTTTAAAAAACTCATGACTACATACCTGAGCGAAACAAGAGCGTCTGTTTTTGGACTTATAGTTGACATGGCGTTATTCTATTACTGCATCAGTTATTGTGTCCGGCTTTTTCTTTCCGCTCAGAAGTTCTATCACCTGTCTCACAAGTGCATCTCCCTGTTCTGCCGGAATAGCTATATCATCAAAATCATTCATTTGCTCAAACGGAACTATCATAAGTACGTCAAGGCTCTGAATACTGCCTGATGTTATCGGAAGCCTCTCAATCCTCAGTATATGACTTGGCGCTCCTGCATCCGTGCTTATGTTATTCATCTCTACACGGTAAGTATGCGTTGTGTCAAAGGTATCAACTTCCAGTTCTGCAAACACTACGTTGGCAGTATTTTCTATCGGAGCCAGTACGTTTGTCGCATCGTCATGATCACTCACCTGTCTTATCCCTGCGCCGTCTGCAAGTTGTACCGGAGCAAAGGGAAGTACCGCATAGGCTTTCTGATTAGCTTCTCCAAGAAGGTCTATCTCATACGTCTTGCTGAGAGCGTCTAACTGACTGAAATCAGAATATCTTTTGGCGTTAATATAAAGATCAAACAGAAGTTTATTGTAAGCATCGTTAAGGTGTGCTGACACAATCTCAGGATGAACAACCTTCTTCTGATCTGCTATCTGATCGCTTGCAAAGAAATCAATTATCTTCTCTATGTATTGCTGCTTTTTCATGTCTTATCCCTGTTGTTTCTTTAACTCCGCATACTGGACCAATTCTCCTTCTCTTAAGTTTACACCTACATACGATAACATCATATTGGCGATGGTCAATTTCTCATCTCTCGGCCATTCAAGGTCAATTGAAGCGGCGGCGTTATAAGTGATATAGCCGTCAGCCTCATCATAAGAGAATACCGGATCTTTTGGAAATCTGTAATAATGGAAGTCAACTGCGGTGATAGTCAATGGAAATATATGAATGCTATTGTTCCTTACCACCCCTACCGGATTCTTCGTTGTTGGCTGCTTGGTATAGTTTCCCAATCTCTCTGTCAACTGAGCCTCCTTAAGCATCTCAACTGGCTTTGGGAAGGTGTTGTTAATGCCGTTTATAGGCGTTGTATAGTTATACCGCACGTCCTCATAGTGAGCATAGTCAGCAGGAAAGGGAAGTACTCCATTTGTCACCGGAGTATTTGGCATAAACATCTTGAACGCCTTCATGTCATCGGTGTTCTTAATGGTTATGTCAACATGATCTGTCGGGATTGGACGACCTGGCTGATACTGCTCCGGCAATCCATACTTCTTTCTGAACAAGTCAATGTTTGCTACTTTTACAAGCATCCTAAACCTATCCGGCGTTATGATATTGCCTTCATAATCTTTGTTGCAGATAAATTCAAGTAACTGATATATTTCCCAAAGAGTCATTTTTATTCTATTTTATTTTGCATAAGAAGAATTAACTCCTACTATACCTCCGCCCCTGACTTTATTTTCAGACCTCCACTTCATAACTTTTAACTGCAGCTCGCTCCATGCCTTCATTGACTCCTCATACTTTTTGTCGTCCTTCTCGTCAATGGCTTCCAGCTTTTTTATAAGTAAGTTATTCGATTCAATAATATAAACAACCGCTTCCCATGAGACATATTCGCTTTGTATCTTATCTACTTTCTCACGGGTGTATTCAGATCGCACCCATGCGGCAGAAATCAAGATTAATAAAGGTATTGCAATGCTTAAAAACCATGTTTGTTTTGCTTGCATCTTTTCAATTTCAGTTTTTTGCGGTGCCATATTATTCGGTTTTATTTTCGTTGCATCTATATTGGAGGACACTATATCTCTAATGATTCTAAAATTGCCTTTTGTGCCGGGGGAATAAATCCCGAATAGTCAGGAGTCATGGTGATACAATAATTTGCTGCTCTTGAATTACATTGTGTCCTCATTCCATTTATATATGTTTTATCTCTAAATGCAGAAGCTAATTGACTATCTGCATCATTGTAATTCCACTTCTGATCTACTCGAATACAATCAAGGTCTTCAGCAGGATTTCTATTTCCTGCAACCGTTGGATCATCGCTTCCGGCAACCAATTCATTCAAGAATATATCAGAATTATTTGGAGGCACAAGATCATGTTCATTGTTCATTACAAGGCAGGCTGGCTGAATTGATCTTATCTTATTGTATGCTACGGAATAAGGAATATAATTATATGTAATATGCCAAGCATATCCATCTAACCATATACCAGCTATAGTGCCATAATTAGTTAGCAATTCTGTGAGCTGCGTTTCAATCATTGATATGTACGCAGCAGCATCTGTTGTCTCATCAGTGCCGGTTCTGGCTTCATGAGTAGTATCAAGGATTGAAAAATATAATATTGGAAGTAATCCTCTTGAATTGCATCCTGCCACAAACAATGCTACAAAATCAGGAGAACCATTTGCAGCATACCATGCTGATTGAGAAATTGAATAAGGACTATGTGCAAAATCAGCAAATAAGGTAGGCCACATACACCATCCGTCATTTGTTTTAGCATCAAATACGGCATATTTCATTCCGGCAGCAACACAAGTATCAAGCCAATCGTCAACCATTGCCTGTGCATTTGTTGATGTTGGGTTAAAAATATTTGGGTCTTGATCTGGGCCTATAAAATCATCTCCGGCAAATGTGGCAAATGACCAACAGATAAATGACCCAAAACGTGCTGCTAAGAAATTTTCTGTCGATGTCTGTAAATAATCATTACTTAAGAACGAAAGGTTATTTTTCCTTTTCAGATAATTATTGATAACAGAAGCATTGTACTCTATTTCTTCAACACCTCTGAAAATAGCATCTTTAAATGTTGCATTTACGTTTCCTGTACCATTTTTGAGAGACCATAGCGTTATGCCATTCATCCAGTTTCCACCAGCATTACCCCTTAAATATATTGCATCATCAATCGTAAATCTGGAAGTTGCCCCTTTAAAGAATATCCTTACAGAATGCCATACATTAGGAGTAAATGTTTTATCTGATAAATATGCAAATGCGAATATTGAAACTTTATTCTGTGAGCTTGGATAAAAGTTGAATAACACATAACGAACAGAGCTTGTAACCCTTCCATCCATGAATGACTTTGCATCCTGCCACGTTGGAGCCTTAACTACAAAATACACAGCAATAGGCTGTGCTAATGTAAACTCACCATTAGTATCGCCTCCGGTTGTTGACATAAAATCATTACTTCCATCTCCGGTTATACCATCAGCCGACCAAATGGGTAGTTTTGTAGCAGTTACCTGTTTGAGAGGTGATTTAGCGTTCCATCCATATTTATCGTTCCACTGAGAAACCTCATTGCCTGCATTCTTGGTAATTGAAGCTAAATCAGAAGCATCATACCAGATAGTATTACCATCAAATAATATAGTGGGAATGTCATTATATACAGGTGTCGTATAAGGAGAATAATTACTGCCCTTTACATACCTTAAAGAATAGTAATAGTAATTTCTGGTTAACCCTTCATGAGAGTAACTTGTCGCATTTGAAGCCAATGTTGCTAACAATACTCTATCAGTAACTCCATCAGGGTTTGTCGTTGCATAAATGAGTATATTATCCCAACCACTTCCGTTATTTGTCCAGCTAACATTTATTTGTGATACAGAATATGTTACTGCTGCAATTCCCGAAGCAAATCGTGTAATCCAGTACGAACTCCACGACTGCGAAGAGACAGAACCAACTGGTCTTTTGATTCCAAATGGACGGATGCCTATGGTTTGTAGTCCCATGATCGTAGGTTATTTAAGAAACCATACTTTGAAAGTACATCCTGCGCCCGGAACCAGGGACGTGTATCGCCCTTCAAAAATGACGTTCTGAGGATAAGTATATGTCAGGTATTTTGCGGCTACATCTGCCGATACTCCTGTGCCAGAAGCCTTGTTGACCTTTGCAGGAGTTATCTCTTCCTTCATCTCTGTAAAAGTCCCTGCATCCTCTTCAAGATTCATGAAGGCGCATACTATACGGCCTTCAAGATCATGGGCAGCATCGGTGATGATATCCCATACTCCGGGATTGCCTGCACCTCCATTACCTACTGCCTCATTGTTTATACTGCTATTGTAACCCATGACTTTACTTTTTTACTTTTATACTTACTATTTGACGATATAAAATTACACTTTTTTTGCAATACAAAGGCCAGACTAATCTCTTAAAAAATCAATCCGGCCTTACAAGACATGAAACAATATGAAAGATCAGAACATAATTCTATTCTTCATTTCCTCCGCCTCCCTCATTACCTCCTGTATTCTCATCATCATCGGCGTTCTTCCCTGCGTCTTTCTTGCCGGTCATCAAAAATGCGTTTACATCACTTCTGAAGCTCTTGTCTCCAATATATAATTCAACAAGCGTTTCGGGTGCGTCTCCTCCGGGAACCACTTTACAGATAAACTCCGGTTTTTTCTGGTCTGTCTTCCAGTACCATGAGCGTTTTGAAGAGTCGTAAAACAGTTTCCCTGAATCAATAGCATCCTGAATAGATTTCCTTGACTTTATCTCAACGTCTGCGTCAATCATTGAGAAGAACTGGTCAAGACCGTCTTTCTTGCTTGTTATTTTTGTTTCAATGGCAATAGATACCTGAGCATCTGAGAGGCCGTCAACGTCTTTTATGAACAATGCCTTTGCCACCTCTCTCAGGCGTTTTACAGGCAGCTTGCGCTCTCCATACAGAAGTGCGTCTATCTTTGCCTGATTTCTTTTCTTTTCAAATTTCTTTTCAGCCTCAGTAACCAAATCTTCAAACATGAATTTGGTTATGCGTCCTTCATTATCTCCTCCTTTGCAAAACTCGCTTTTCTTCTTAAGGAAATAAATCATTTCGATATCTGATTCTGTCAAGAACTTCTTCCCTTTGAAACTGAATTTCTTCGGAGAATATTTGAAGTTGCCGTTTTTGTCAGTAGTCCGGGTAACCGCATATCTCCATATCTCAGTAGGGATCTGTAATATCTGCCCCTGAGCACCTTTTTTTTGTCTGACTTCTGCCACAAAGTCAAAAGAGATGCTGTTAGGCTGATCTGGTAGCCGATTATGTTTTGATCTGCTCTTAACAACTCTTTCCGGCGGATATACAACCTTCACCGGAAACTTGTCATGAAACTCAGCCCTCAGTGTCTTTATATCCTGCGGGTCGAGTTTGTAAGGTTCATCATTCTTGTATAGCATAGTTTACTTATTTTTAATAGAAGAAGGAAGGGACGTTACTCCCCTCCTTGCTTCACTGGTTACTTGTTAGGATGCTTCCATGAGGACAAACTGGTTGCCACCACGATAATGAGCACCGATATGACATCTCTGATATGTGTTCCGTGAGTCGAACTCAGTTACCTTAAGTCCTTCTCCTGCGCCACCTACCTGCCATACTTCCATCCTACGGTTGTACTTACCAAGTGACCTGTAACGGACACCGATAGAGCTAACCATATTGCCGGAAACAGGGTCTTTCTTCTTGTTAACAGGAAGCCAAACTCCCATTGTCGGACCGGAATAACCGTCTGCGCCATAGAGCTTACTGTTGTTGAAGATCTTCATCCTCTTAAGAAGGAAAGTCCTTTCTGACTTGGTAAGATATGTGAAGTTTACGCTTGCGCCAAGAGACTCGTTGCTGTTGAACAATACCTGGTTTGTGGTCTGTTTTGCAAAATTGATGTTGGTGTTCGAGAAGTATGTCTTCAACGAATCCTCAATATCCTGATGCAGCGATATACCAAGAAGTCCAAGGATATAGTTCCCTGCGAACTCCCTGTCAAGGGTATTGTCAAGTTCATTAAACTCATCAATATCGAATGCGCCTGCGGTGTATGACTGCTCGTTACCTACTCGCCTTATATAAGGAATAAGACCTTCTGTTGATTTTGGAGCACGGCCAGTATCAGGGTCAGTAAGGGCTGCGTTGGTGTTTGTAGTCCTCTTGCCCCAAAGGATAGCGCCGTCCATCTTAAGAGCCATACGGTAGTCGATGTCGATCTGACCTTTGAAATAGTATGCAGGGATCTTCTGTCCATCACTGGTCACGTCAATCCATGTCTGATTTACCATTTCTGTTCCGGTATAGCCAATGGTTTCCTTTATGATCTGAGCGTCATTCTCATATTCCCACGTGCCTGAAACAGCACCTTCCGGCTGACCTGATCCTTCAGAGAACTGGTTGGATATGATTATGAGTTCTTCACCTGCGGAAAGTGCCGGGAACCTGTCAGTAGCCTCCTGAAGCTCGCATGTTACTTCCGGTGCGGCAGGGTTGGCTGTGTCAATGTCAACAACAACCCCTGTTACTTCATTTGGGAACATGATAACGTCCCACATACGAACATAGAAGTTATTGTTTGCGTCAAGGTCTGCAGCGTCAAGTACAAAGGTGATAGGATCACCGACAGCAGGCTGAGCAACAATACCTGTGGAATGAACAATCTCGTGAATATGGTTTTCTTCAAAGTGACCATAAGTATCAAGAGCAACGGGAGTTTCAAATCCCATAGAACGGATCAACTGGAAAGTACTCTCTCCCTGATCTCCATACCTTCTGAAAAGGTCGTTAAGTTTTTCAGGCTTGTGTAAGTCCCAACCTGAAACGATTTCAGAGGCATATATTTGAGCAATAGCATCTGGGTTCATTGTTTTTTGTTTTTGATGTTAATACTTAAAAATCGCCTCTTGTGTTACTTTCAAACTAACGGTCTGCGTCCAACTGGTAAGCCTTGTTCTGCTTCTCCTCAAAAGTTGACTTGCCTCCCTGAACTCCTTCTTCTTTTCTTTCGATTTTAGAAGGATTATGGTACTGTTTGGCTTTTTCTTCCTCCGTCATACCCGATACACGCTCAAATATGGCATGTGAGATAAGCGGAAGATTCTCCACAATGATCTTGCCGTAAATAAATTCGGCCATGTGTTTCATCTTTGCCTGATTGCCCTGCTGATCTGTCTCGCTAATTTCCAACTGGTTATTAACAACATAATCAACCGCATCCTGCATAAGTTTTGTTTTCGTCTCCTCCGGTAATACGAAGTTGACAATCGGCGCTTCCGATCCTTTCATCGGAATAGCCATTTTTGCAAACACATCAACAACAGCTTTCGCTGCGCCGGACCATTGAGCTTTTTGTTTTTTCTCAACTTCAGGAGTCCATTTCTTTGGACCATCGCCGCCCGGAGTCTCCTCCTTAATCTCAGGCATCTTTATCTTACCCTTAAGCTCTATGAGTTTTTTCTTTGCGGCTTTCGCTTGTGTGCTCATCTCGAAAAGATTGTCATCATAGTCTTCCTGAGTAAGGTCGCCTGACTCAATTTTGCTTTTATCCACGTTGAACTTCCTCTCGAAGCTCTTGCGTACCCGTGTAATATCAGCAGAAAGTTCCGGGTCCTCCGTGACTCTTAGCCAGACAAGCGCATCCATGTCATCCATGTTTGCAATGTCTGTGCCATTAAGTTTTCGGAAAACCTCAAAACTTTGTATTCCTGTTGTGCCCGCAAACTCATTAAACTTTGCCAAGTCGTCACTGGCGAAAGAGTGTTTGGGTTTTTTCCCAAGTTGAGTCTTAAGTCCGGTAACTTCCTCTCTCAGGGAGTCCCTTTCTTTAAGCGCATCAAGGATATTTAGTTTTTTGACTTCATCAACAGTCTTATACTGGTCACCGAATATCTCATTCAGTATGCCAGCAGCAATAGTTGACTGGTCTGGTACGTTCTTGTTTTTATCATCTCCCCCCTTATTCTTATCATCAGCGCCAACACCCTTATTCTTATCGTCTGCGCCGCCCTTATCTTTTTCGTCAGGAGGAAGGTCTTTCTTGTTCTCTCCAAGAGTGCCGTCTCCCGGATTGAGTTGTGACGCAATTTTAGTAGGATCTACGCCGGGTATATCCTTCAATGCGTCCATTTCATCAAATCTGCCATCATCATTCTTTGCCATACGATAACTATTTTTGTTTGCAAATATATAAATTATGCAGGAACCGCAGCAGCGTTATTCTTTGCTGCATCCTGAACTATCCCTAAGCTGCTTTGAACTCCAAGTTTTTCCATGTCTCTTTTATGCTGAAGTTGAGCATACTGCTCATCAATCTTTTTCTTCCCTTCATAAATAGCAAGGTCTGTCTGTATCTTGATTTGACTCTCTTTCTCTGCGGCCTGTGTTTTTGCTGCGACAAGAGCCTGTTCTCTCTGACTGTCGAGTGCCATGTTTTCCCTCTGAAGCTGAAGACGTTTTTCCTCCATCTTCTGAGATTTATAATTCAGATAAGCCTCAGCAAACTTAAGACTGCCCGATTCAAGCATCCTTTCGATCATAAGATAATCAGAATACCTTATTGATGCAACACCGTCTTTGTCCGGCTGCATAGCAGATATGGCTGCCTGAAGTATTGTATCCCTTCTTTTCTCAGTAGGTTTAGCCTCATACTTTATAAAATAATCAGCATCAACCGCATCAGCGCCAACGCTTATTATCTGAACGCCCAACTGCCCTATGACTGGCATATATCCTTCATAAGCCTCTTTGTTGTGCTTGATAAGTATCTGCATACGCATAGACAGGTTCTTTGCAGTCTGTTCTTTTATAAAGATATAGGCGCTGTATATCGGTCTTAATGCATTGTTTGTTGCTGCAAGGGCTATCTGTGAGCCTCCTATTGATTGTTCAGGATTAGGATTAGAAGCATCTGCAACTTGGTTAATTCCAGTGAGTTCTCTTACTGCATTAATATTAAAGTCAATGATCTTAAGTTGTTCGTCCAAAAGAGTGCCCATGCCTCCCTGTAACTCCTGAATAGGCTTCCATCCTCCGGGAACATTAGGTTGCCCTTTATGAGTTGTTGCTCTGTAAAGCAAATAGCCTGTTTGTGTTACAATTTTTATCAGTTCAAGCGGTGCGAGTTTTTTCTTTCCAAAAGATATGTTTTCAAGTGCGCCAATCTCTATCGCAAGGCCGGACGGTCTTGATGTAGCAATACCGTTCTGTATCTTATAAAAAGCAAGAGCCATCTGATGAAGGTGGCTTTCTGAGAGGCTGACAAGTGATCTGCCGGGAAGTCTGTAAAAATGATATGATAGCTCAACTTCTTTCTTGCCCGGGCGTGGTATGTCATATTGCAATCCAAAGTCGTAAACATAATCAGAGCCTATAATCCATTTGCCTCTGAACACTACATGAATATCATACTTGGAAGTTTTCTTCTTTTCGGTGTCATACACCTTGCCCCACTCCTCCTTGTATGTGATGTTGTTGTCATACTTATTTTTTCGGGAGGTATAATACTCAGAATTGACAGACTTCCACTCAGCATCCATAACGTCAACCAAAAGACTGTCATAGGTACTTGTACGTGTCTCCTCATAATAATCAAAGGCAGTAAGATTTGCGTTACCGTTAATACCATTGTAGTCCTGAGCAAGCAAAAGAAGTTCGTGTTCGGGGATATTAAGAAGTTTTCTAAGGTCATAAATTGATACCTGAATGATCTCGCCTCCGTTTATAAGCTTTCTCTGGTCGCTTTTATCAAACTCACCTACAAAAAACTGAGGGTCAACGTACCGTGCCTTTACCTTTTTTGTGTATTGATCTGTATAGTCTTTGGTCGCAAGGCAATTGATAACGCAAGCGTCATAGATAAGTTTTTTCTTGATCTCCTTCCATGAAGATATATAAAACGAGTAATCGAGACCTTGCTCAATCTCGATTTCTTTTGCCAGTTTAAAGCCTCCTGCTCCTTCATAAATATTCAACTCCTCCATAGAGTCGGGAACAAACTCTGATTCGTTTGTTATCCCTAAAGACTTTTCTATTTCCCGAAGCTGATTCTTGAAGCGCATCTTGAACGCCATCTGTAATTTTGCTTCTTCTCTTTCCTCTGTACTTGAAGGGTCAACGGCGGTGGCTACAACCTGATGATCCTGCTGCTCCATCATGCCCAAAACAACTCTTAAGAACTTTGGCATAACATTGAACACGTCCCAATTGATATTCATGTATCCGGTGACGGCTCCCTGAGCATCGGCCTCGTCCATGAGAATCTTTTGGTACTGAAGGATATTCTGTTTTCCGGCTGCCAGTTGTCTTAGTGAAATAATTTCTTCAACCTGACTGTACGGTATCGCCGTCTGTCCTTTCTTCCATTTTGCATATAAAGCCTGAAGGTATTGCAAGGCCCATTTCTCGTCTTTTTTTGCCGGATTTATTTCGTCACTTGGAAAGTTAAACGCAGACGTGGAATATTTTTCAAGCGAAAGAGCCATTATAAGAGCAAATTTTTCCCAAAGTTAAATACTTTTTTAAATCAATATGTTCTTTTTCTCAAATAATTTCCTATGTCATATTCTTTTTCGTCCAGTTCTGCTATCTCATCATAGATACCATGCGTTCCTAAAAGAGCATATCCGGCGGCGGTAAACAAGTCATAGTTAGTCATATCCTCAATACCGTCAATGTCCCTGCATTCTTCAAGTATCTCAATATGGTTTTCCTCACATGCCTCTTTTTCTATCCAGTCCATATACTCCGTAAAGATATCCTGCTTAATTTTGTTGGCGGTGGAACCAGGGGTCTTGCTTACTTCAAAAGTTTTTGGGTCAACCTTGTAAAGCAAATATGATGAATAGCCTCTTTTTTCAAAGTAATCCCAAAGAAACGGATAGTCAATCTCAGGGAACATCTTCACTCCATAGTACACGCACATCATGAGCATATCCTCTCCGTAAATATCCTTGTCAAAAGTTCTGTTTGAATAAGTACAAACAAACTTTCGCTTCATAGTAAAGTCATTATCCTTAATTTTTCCTTTGCGTATCACGGCTCCGGCTCCCTTAGATTTTCTGTTGCCCTCAGTCTTGTTAAACTTAAACGGATCGCCTCCTGCTACCCCCCAGCTGGTGTTTCCGGGAACCCATGATTCTTCTGAGTAGTCATAATACTTGCGGTTTGCCTCTTCCGTGTTAAACTGATGACTTACTCTGAACTTCCCATTTTGATTAGCGACAAAAATAACCTTTGTGTCTCTGACGTTATCCTTCCACCTGAAATCGCCGGTAACAATACCTGTACGTGCAAAGGAAAGATCGTCAATGAAGGACTCCAACTTGTTCATGTTAAAGCCTGATGACTTCTGAGAAGTCCTGAAGCACTCTGCAAACCTTATAGGGTAAAGGCGAATCTCCTCAGAAAGCTTATCCTGATCGCCTTCCTGCATAAGACCTTTACGCTTGTTCATAAGATATTCTTTTGCACCAAGAATATCGCTCATGCCATACTCGTCAATGAAGCCTTCTAATCCGTCATAGGCAGGAATAAACAAAGTCGCAAGGCCGGATCTCGTCTGTCCGTTATCGGTCCTTTCGTAATAGTTGCTCAGTTCACATTGGCGCTTAAACTCCCTGCCTCCTCCTTTCTCCATCTCTCCTACCGTGGAGGTCTTTATTGTAAAGCCTATTATGTTTGCACCGTCCGATAAACATTCTTTTACTACCTGATGACGCTTCCAACATGACAAGCCTTTCTTTAACTTTCCAACCTCATCATCATGATGAAAGTGAAGTTTTGTACTATCATAGGCTGACGGGTCCGCAACTTCATAGTCAATGCCTGATTCAAGTCCTATCTCAGAAGCAAGCAAAGAGCCTCTTGAAGAAATTCTTTTTGCCGGAGGCGTAAACCATAATCCTGTTTTTGGTGCGGTATTGCCGTCATAACTTGGCTTAAAGAAAAATGGAAGTTTCTTCCACGGTCCTATGAGATGTCTGAGATAACATTTTTTTGAATGAGTATCAGTCATTGACTGTACTCCGCCAAAAGCATTTTTAGTCCGGCTTATGATCTCGTAGTTGATGCATTCAGCCTTGTATGTAGCGCCCTCCCTTCTGTGCTTTGGATAGTTGAACCCATAAAACACCTTTCTACCGTACTCCACCCATTCAAACCTGCCGGACTTACTGAAGATGCAAAAACCTTTATCATCACACTTAGGCGCTTTTGTCTCTGTAAATACCTTCCTTGCAAATAAAAAAAACCGTCTGTCACGGTCTCTGTACTTTGGAAGGCCAACATCAATATGCCACCATGCACAATAAAAGTAGTGCCACCCATCCATGTATGTCGGGACTCCGTTGTTATAAAACCAGTATCCGTATAGACGGTATCTCCATTGCTGTTTTATAAACTCAATCTCATCGTGGTAAATATCCCTCTTGTTCTCAATCTCATCCCAAAGATCGTCAAGTGTCTCAAACTTCGTTTCAAGGTCTTTAAGTCTCTTTGGAATCTTTGGAGGATGCCACATCTGTTCTGCCTTCGGTAATCCAAAGTTTGCTATAAGGTGCGGTTCGGGAGGTTCGGGAAGGTCTATCTGTATCGGGACAAGATCCTTGTCATGAGTATTCACCATAACACTTTTTGGCGCTTCCTCATAAGTAGCAAGGATCATCGGATCAACTTCCTTATGGTATCTTTTTAAGAGAGCAATGGTGCTCATACTGGCTGTTGTTTGTCCTGTAACTTCTGCGCTATATCTTCCGGCCTTAACCCTAATCTTTCATCCTCCATATATTTCAAAAGTTCATCCTTAAGATTAGCGTCTTTATCTCCATTGAGCATATCCAAAAGAGTTTCTTCAAGCTCCTGCTGAATAGTCCTTGCCTCAGATATCTTCTTTGTCTCTCCGTTAAGTATTTCGAGCATGACGTTGTAATAACTCGACTCAATAGTCACAAGAAATGAATATTTAAAGTTCCTGTGCAATCGGCAAAACGCAACTATCTTTCGGTTTACCTTCTCGTTGTTTCCTTTCAAAAAGTCCTCTACCGGAGAAGCAAAAGAGCCTCCTTCTTCAACTTCAAACTCTACATCGTGAGCCGCCTCAATCTTCCTTTTTACAATGTCTGAATATTTTTCTCTATAAGGTGAGTTTATGTCATAGACTAACATGATGTATTGCATCAACTTATTGTTATCAATACCCTCCCCTGCGTCTGCTTTAAACTCCTTGTACTTATTAAGTTCTTTGTAATATTTCAATACGTTTTCTCCGTCCGGTACTTTTAACGGATTGAAAAGCATTTGGTTAAACTGTTTTGGGTGGAATAACGTCTTCATATCTTTCCGTAAATATGCCTCCTTTGAACACGATAATACGGTTTCTTATCATCAACCTTACTGTGTAGCTCATACTGCAGCAACACATCGGAAATCTTTTTCATGATAACCATGTCTCCGGCTTTAACATCAACACCCTCATCGCTGTCTCCGCCGACATATTCCTTTATCGGGGCGCTGACGTACCTCACAATACCATAGACAACCTGGGTGCTTGTTTTCTTAGTTGCCATTGCGCCTACATAGACAAGATTCGATTTTGCCATGCGCTCAGCAATGCTCATCTGATACGGATCGTCACACGGCTCTACAAGACAATAGCCATTTATCGGGACCGGATGACCGTCAACAACCTTAGCGAATATTTTGTCATACGGCACAAACACGAACCTCTCTCCATCCCTGATGAAGTATCTCTGATGCTCTTCCCTTAAAGCATTTAGAACTGAGAGATAATATGCGATGACGGTATCGCCTACCTGTAGCTCCATGTCGCAAAGCCAAGGCATCCCGATATTCGGTTCTCCGGTATAAACAAGTTTTGAGGGTAATGCATAGACCGTGCCTCCTACTGTAACGTCCTTGTCATCCTGAACAATAAAAAGCTCGCATCCGTTTTTTAGTTGTATGCGGTCGTTCTCTGCATCCAGCTTAATACAAACATAATTATTGAAGGTGATGTGCTGATCATTCATGGTTTAGCTCTCTCTGTTTTTTGCGCTCAAGTCTCTCGTCATAATCTCTGTTCTTAACGCAGATTGTCTTCCCTTCGTGTTCAATAAACTTTATCTTTCCTTTCCTCTCATCAATAGCCCATTCTCTCTTTATCTCTCTTTTTCTTTTTCGATTGAAGGCATTGAACTGAGCTACTTTGCCTTTATGAAGATTTATTTTTTGACCTTCATAAACGATCACTATGTATTCGTTAATAACATCGGGAACCATTGGAACCTCCGGTTTTGGAAGGGGTGTCTCAGAAACAGGATTAGACAGTGAGTAGTTATACCACCACCGTCTAATCCACTGTTTCATCCTTTGAAAGAAACTCAGCCTCATATTCCTTTGAAGGTGTTTAAGGACTGAACAAGTTCCGTGGCAATCTTTGTCGGGGATACCTTTTTTGTAAGGCTTCTCTTTACTTTGCCTACAATCTCCTGAGCAAAAGCATACGTCTCAGGATATTGTTCTTCAAGTTTTACTTTTTTTGCCATTGTAAAATATTGGTTTAATTAAACATGGATTCAAAGTTATGATATTTTTCTGAAACAAGACTCCTGCAACCCGTACAGGAGTCGTTTCTCGCATAAAACAAGAATGATTAAAGCAGAGCGTATCTCGGCATGATACACGGCAAAGATACGCAATTAAGTTATTTCTCCGCTCATCAACTTGCGATTAAATTCTTCCGTCTCTCTGTCTCGCCTCTCTAACTCGGCCTGCCTCTCTTTTTCTTTCTGGGCTATTTCTTCCGGCGTTGGCGGTTTGTAATTTGCTCGGTATTCTTGTTCTTCAAGATATTCTATTTTGTACGAAAGTATTTTTGCAATAGTAGGAGTTTCATTACAATGATCTATTATTTCAACAACAGAAAAAATAAACATATCATCTGTAAATCTATTAGCCTTTAATCTTGATAAAAGAATATCAAAGAATTTTTCATCTAAGGAAGGAAATGCTGCTTTTAACATTTCATATCCTTTTAACCATCCTGATTTTGTAAATTGGTTTTCCATTTTATTCCTTAAAAAAATAAAAATTGCCGTTAATAATTTACTTTTATTTACTCTTATTTCCTTTACTATACTTTACTATACTTTACTTTGTGTACTATTGCAGTCATTTTTATTATTTATGTCGTCAATTATTCCATATTTGTCGTATTTCTTACGGCAGTTGACGTTTAATTTTTCACATAAATCTAAAAAAGACATACATTTATTTTCTCTACGTCGATAAACGTCAGCAATTCCTTTTATAAAATTTAAAGACCAAATAATTTTATTTTCCCATAATTCAGAATGAATTGCATCTAACTTTGCCAATGTATCATATATAGATCGAAGTTCGTCTCCAGAAACTTTCATATAAGCAGATAAGTATTCCCAATCATCTTCTTTTCTGCAATCAATAAAATGGTTTTCAGTTTTTCCTAATAATTCAAGGGTTTTAAACCATACGGTATATCCCTTAAAGGAATACTTACTTTCTATTATAAATAGAGTTTTTCCATGCTCACACTGATGTGGAAAATAATCTACGGTATTTTTGTCTTTTCTGCCTGCCATCACGGTTTCTTTTTAGAATTACAACTAAAACAAAGTGTCTGTAAATTTTCTCTTATATTTAATTTTTCTAATGGGTATTGTCCTATGGCAACTTTCCGCACAGACATAATATGATCTATTGTTAGATTAATCTTACTATTACAATAAACACACTTAAATCTATCTTTACGGAATACTATATTCCTAACATCTTTTCTTTTTATAAAAGCAGAAGAAGAATTTCTTAGAGCAGTAATTCGTGTCTTATAGTCAAAACTTTTAAATTTAGCCTCGGTTATTTTTTGAGGCTTCCATAGAGGAAAATAATCTAAGTTATTAAATAAATTATCCATAACTCACGGTGTTAATGGTGAAGCACAACCCCGGAGCCGTGACGGACAACCGGGAGGAAGTCCCTCCGGGGTGCACTTCGTATGTTATTTAATTGAATTTTTCATTATAATGTCACGGCATTCAATGCAAATATAAACAATATTTCAAATACAAAAAGGTCCCGGCGGTGAAATTAATAAACCAAACCTGATCGTGTAGTTAAAAGGAGGTAAAATTAGAATTAGTGGGGAACGCCGGGACTCATGTTATTTTATTTTTCTCACAGAAGTTTTTAATTCTCTTGTGCAGCGCCGGATTCTCAATCTGCAACCTCATATTAACTCTTCTCATCATGGAATACTGCTGCTTTGTAGTACCCCATAAATGAGTATATTTCAGCAGTGAAGGTATGTCTGTAACGTCCGGGGCTATAACCTCCACCTTACCCCTTAAATCATGTGATTTTATAAGTGAGGCGATGAAATATTGCTCATGAAAAAGATTCTGATGAATTATCAGATTAACAAAGTCTTCAAAAAATACTTTTTGATTCTCTGGCGCAAAGATATACTGGCTGCTGCAATCTATCCACTCTTTAAAAATATCAAGATTATGACCTCCGCAGATGCCACAGTTGTAAGCAAAATCGGTTATCTCATTGTCTAATATCTTTTGTGGTCTTACAGGAGCTTCGTTCCACGGTTTCTTTAACTGGTTATACCACCCATACCCCGGTTTTTCAAATGGCTCATGGCTCTGAAAACATAGTTCTGCATTGAGTATTCTATCCGGTAGCGGGTCCCAAAGAAACACATCATTGTCAATATGAACAAATGGCTTTTTCTGTTCTGCATAAGCAATCAGCTTCCCGTACGCCCAAAAGAATTTTGAAACGTCTTTCATCTTATTCAGAGTCCGTGTATATTTAGTTACCGGGAGACCTAATGGCTCTAAAAGATTAATACCCCAGTCGCTTGACACAAAATGGACTTCTTTAAAATGTTGGGCTGCGCAATGCACAGATAGCGCTGTGGTATAAAGAAAGTCGCTAAACTTCATAAAGCCACACCTGTTCGCATAATGTTCATCAGGATTAAAATAAGAAAACACTGCTCTTTGTATCATATATCAAAAGTTTTAGTTGCCGAATCTATAACTTATCAATCTCATACATACACATCTGAGTAAAGCCAGGATTAATAATCTCAATATATGGAGGAAAGTCAAACGGAGGCAGCGATAGATTTATCATGCGGTGATCTCCTCCTGTTTTTTTATCCATATTCTCTTTATGGGAAATCGCATTTGAGACTATAAGATATTTGCTTTTGCTCTGTTTAAAAAGTTCTATTGCCGTGAGAATATCTTTATACGACAAGTGAAGAAACACGTCTTTACAGAAAATCAGATCAACTCTTGGTAATATATCAAACGTCATGTCAAAAGTCATGAACTGCCGGTGATCGGTTCCGTACAACTTCTCATTGATTTCTATCATCTCGTCAACGATATCGCATCCCAAATAAAAGAAGTTGCCCGGAAATCGGACTGACTTCATCCAGTTAAAGTCACCGCAGGGAACATCTGCTAAAAGTTTTATATTATATCGATACACAATATCAATAAGCCAATGGCGTATCTCTTTGGTATGTCTCATCTCAGATCCACACCCGGACCGGGATTCTGATGAGTTCCAGTAATTCGTTTTATAGACGTTAGTAAAAATATCTTTCATCCGTACAGGCATTTTACAAGGCTTATTCCTCTGTTGTTCCCTGCCTCGTCATGAGTAGGGAGGGTAACAACCTCAAACCACTTGAATAGCCTCAGATAGTCAACCATTGCCTTAACTCCAGGAATATGGATGCTGTCATGAAGCGCTATTATACCTCCTGTTTTAATGACTCTTTCACATTCTCTGAACTCCACCCTCAAAAAGTCAAGTTCATGGACTGAATCAATAAAGATAAGATCATAATGACGTTCTGGCAATGTAGTAATAGCCTTGCGGGAATCTCCTATTATCATCTTATGAGGAGCCATAAACTCTTTTACTTCTGCAGGTCTTAAATCCTCTATGTCAATCCCGGTATATTCACCGTCATCAGGAAGCGCATTAACAAGATAACAGGAGGTTCTTCCTTTAAAGACACCGGATTCAAGTACCGTCTTAAATTTACACATATCAATAAGGGCAGCCAAAAGACTGCCCACTTCGTTTTCAGAACTCCAAAGATGATCTCCGGTGCTCTGTACTGCTTTTTGCAACGTCATCATACGATAAAAGTTTTACACAAAGAGACCACCAATAGCGTCATCTTCATAATTACCGTAGGTAGTTGCGGAGCCGGAGCGAAGGATCGCTCTTGCTGTCTCAAATCTCCAACGCCATTCATTCTCATCAATGACGGCGGTCCTGCATTTATGGATATTGTGATACTGTTTGCCCTTTTCCAATCCCGGACGGGTATTCGGATCACTCTTGTCATTTGCTTGACATACCCTGCAGTTAAGTTCTATGTAAGTTCTTACGTTTGGCATGATATTTAATTTTTATGATTATACATTTGTTAATTACGGAGCCGCATCAGTAGTGAAAGACTTAGTGAGTCCGATGACGGTCTTTGTTGCATTTACCGCCCTAATACGAAAATAGTACTTTGTAGAGGGTGTAAGTCCTGCAATAGTAGCACTTATGGAAGTAGGTCCGGCAACACTCACAGGACTCTCTGCTGCTGCAGCACTTGAAGCCATAGCCTCAGTAGTTCCATAATCAAAAGTTACAACAGTTGCTATTTCCTGCGGCAGCCATAGTTCCCCCCATAGGTCTGCAAGGTTATGAACAACTCCGGTAGCCGGATACGTTACTGCTACTGGTGGATTGTCATTGTCAACATCTGGTCCATAGCGGAGGACCCTCTGTGCATCTTCAAGTCGCTGATCCCATTCGGAACGTGGGATCTCCACGACCGGAACATCAATGACTATTTTCCTCTGAGAACCTATCCTTCCCGGACGGTTCTGAGAATTGCTTTTGTCACGTATCTCTTCAGCAATTCCGAGGATTCTTGTCTTTACTCTGAGATTTTTGTCACTCATGATACTTACGTTTTAACGATTTACGTATCAAAGGTAAAACTTTTTTACGGAACTATGCAAATATAATTTATCCCCATTGTTCAGCCATTGCTTTAGCTATTCCTATGAAAGTTTTACTTCTCAATTTTGCTCTTTCCGGCCCCGGTGTCATCTTCCAAACTTTTTGTTCTCTGCCCGAAACTATATTTGTAGGATTAAGTTTAGGAAGACCATAAAGCCATAGACAAGTTGCTTTACTTTCAGGGTGTCCAAATTGCCAGGGTTGAATTATCTGAGTATATTTTGGTATTATAGCCCATTTGTGAGGTATTGGATTCTCAATTGCAATTCGGTTTTCTGCTTTCCCATATTCTACAAATTGGTTAAAAAAATGGATAGCTTCCTGAAGCTCAGACCATAAATCTCTTTCATGCAACCACCTAACGCCGGAATTTGCAAGCCTGGTACATGGAGGATGTGCAATAACTAAATCCCATTTTTGAGAATAAAGTATCTTTATAGCATCATCTTTTATGTGCCATTCTGGATGACCGCCGGAAGTAGGAAGTATATCACATGACCACGCTTCATGACCACGCTTCCTAAACGCTTCCGCAACAATTCCAGATTCTTCACAGGCTACCAATACCCTCATAGCAAATTAACTTTTAAGTGAATTACTCTTAATCATCTCCATAACTTTTTCTTCAAGCCACTTTACATAGTCCACGTCATAGATGACAAGTTCTTTATTTGCCTCGACATACTCAACTATTTCCTCATTGTCGTATCTGTCGATAATAACATCGCCGTATCTTCCAACTCTTGCATCTGGTTGAAATAATATTGGCGTCTTTGACGTATCTTTTTTATACGCCTGTTTAAGTTCAAAAGGTGTTGTAATCATCTTTGTAACATTCAAGCATTATATCGTCATGTTCTTTAAAAGCACGTATTGTGCAGTAGATAGCATAGGGAATAGTCATTATTCCACAGATAAACCGGATTACTGATTTTACTGTTTGCATTTCTCCTGTATTTTGTTTCTGTACCACT
>AMWB02089330.1_pt1 | contig 41372 bp, 35 predicted proteins | sample 200311 | NCBI WGS metagenome assembly AMWB02 (sample SAMN02737377, study PRJNA173069) | bioreactor metagenome | biome: anode biofilm in microbial fuel cells | place: USA: California | collected 2010-12-16
CTTTTAAATAGTTAGCGTGGCCCGACCCCATTCCCCACGACCCCATTCCCCACAACCCCATTCCCCACACATGCTGAGCTTGAACGGCGCCCTAATATAACGTTGAGCGTGCTGCAGCGCTCTATGTTGAGGCCCTTGGTGGTCATCTCGAAGTGCGGGCCGTTTTCCAAGATGGAGTGGAAGAGCTTGTCGCCTGAAGTTGTTTCAAAACAACGATGACGAACAGTAGGCACCTTTTCCAGAGGTGAGTTTGACTTTTTGAGATGTTCGATGTGGCAATGTAAAATAAATCTGTCCCCTTTTTCTCGCTTTTTCTCGTCGGCTAATTTTCTCAACCAGAGTGAATAAGACAAGGGGATCAAACCGTTATCATGGAAATGTCATCCGGGGGAGGGTTGTTTCGGAGATAATCCCGTGCTTCCCGGATGATCTGTTCCGCGGATTCTTCACGAGGTTGACACTTCTCCGCCCATGAACGTCCAGGATGGACAACATCCCAGCGTGGACGTAGACCGTCATAGCGTCTTTTACCAGGATCATGGTTGCCGAATCCGTCTATGAGCTTGTTCCATAGTGGATCAAACTTTGCGATAAGCAGTGATTCACCGAGTGGAATCCAGATGTCGTCCACGATTAAATAGCGGCAATGGAAATCAACTATATTTAGGTTGGATGCTTGCTCGATGCTCTTTGCGTGTTGATTGAGTCTGAAATAGAGGTCCTTTCCGGGGGGTGCTTCCAGATCCCCCCCCTTTCTAGCCCCCTTTGGTACGGCTTTGCCAACATAAATAGGAGCGTTAAACCGTTTCTTCACGTTGCGTTTGACTATTGCCTCGTAGCCCTGAAAGTCACCCGTATAATAAATAGCATAAATTCCCGCGCCATCGAAGACTTCCAAGTTGCCCAAGGGAGTGGCGGGTTGTCGCAGCATGGCCTGGCCAACGCTTTCCCCCAAATGCCGTTTATCCAGAGGGTTAAAAGGAATGATATTGCCATGCCTCATGCAACGTTCCTTCCCCTAGCGGAGCATATTTTACGTATTTCCGCTTCCGCTAGACGCTCAGCCACGGATGCGGCGACGCGACGAGCCATGGCAACGGGAACGGCGTTACCTAGTTGCCGCATGGCCTCTGTCCATGATCCATGAAACACATAACCATCGGGGAAGGTTTGGAGGCGAGCGGATTCCCTTACGCTGAAATAGCGAACGTTCCCATCATCCAACACCAACATGTTTTCCCCGCCGGGCACGCCGTGGTCTCCCGCCTTGAGCGTTTTCGCGGGCAAATCAAGCGGACTTCCCGTGTGACCCTTATATATTCTGGCGCCATCCTGAAAGTTGTGATTGTAGAATGCCGCAGCCGCCCCATTGCGAGGGTCTGGAACATCCATCAAGGCATCCCGGACAGTTCTCCAAGCGCTCCCATCCACGGGAAAAAGCGACCCGCTTAGTTTTTTGATCCGGTCTTTAATTTTTTCAGGAACCACGGGGCGCTTCGCACGCGGAATTTGGTGATTTTCCCAATACCGCCCCGTAACCCATTGCGAATGCAAAAGCGCATCGCATGAATGAGTTGGGCGAGGGAAAGACCATTCAATGCCAAGATCGGAACGAAAGCCTACAATAAATACCCGTTCACGCTTTTGGGGAATGCCATAATCCGCGGCGTTGGCAAGCGTGGGGGCAACATTATAGGTAAGTCCGCTCACATGAAGGGCACCGGAGGTCTTTTCCTCTTGAAGCCTGCGCAAGTGATCCATCCAAGTTTCATGTTGACGTCTCGTAACTTCTGGAAATTCCAACTGAAGCAGGATGTACTGGTAATAGTTCGCGAAGCTGGACCGGGTAAGTCCTTTTACATTTTCAATTATGAAGGACTTTGGCTTTAGCTTGCGGACAAGTTCCACAGTGGGGGGGAACATATCCCTCCTGTCTCCATATGCCTTGTGCTTGCCCCCCATCGAGAATGGTTGGCATGGTGGCCCTCCCGCAATCAGGTCAATCCCCTCGGGAATTGAAGACCAGTCAAAATCCCTCACATCACCTTCCCAAAGTGGCCAATCCTGGATTAATGGATATCCCCGCCTTTGGTTTTCCCTGACGGTGTCACAGGCCCATTTGTCCCACTCCACCACGGCCAGCGACTCGAAGCCCGCCAATGAAACCCCCATGGCAAGCCCTCCCGCGCCCGCGAAAAGTTCCACTGATTTCATTTTTCACCTTCCTTTTCGCACAGAAAATTTCTGACGACTGCCGATACACGCTCTGTATAAACCATTTCACATTCCCACACAACCAGAACGCGCCACCCCAAATCTCGAAGCTGTCGCTGATGGAGTAAGTCCCGTTCCTTGTTTGCTTCCAGCTTTGGCTTCCAAAAATCCAGTTTGGATTTTGGAAGCCTTGCGAGTTTGCATCCCTCGTGGCGGTGCCAAAAACATCCATGCATGAAGATGACGGCTCGCCGGGATGGGAAAACTAAATCTGGCTTGCCCGGTAACTCCTTGACATGTAAGCGGTAGCGAAAACCCATTCCATAAATCAGACGGCGTAGTTTCATTTCCGGCGTCGAGCCCTTGTCTCGAATCAGGGACATTCGTTCGCTTCGTTCTATTCGAGAAAGCGTATCCGTCAATTTTTTACTCTCTGAATCCGGCCATTGGAGTCATAGTGCCGCAACTTTATCCAGAACCGTGGCACGGCGTTTCATAAGGCAACAAGTTATTAGCTGGACGGAATTCGTCCTCTCAATAGCCATATTTGTGGTGTTAGCGATAAAAGCAAAATGCATACCGGTATTTGAAGTCGGCAAAACTGAAAAAAGTGGTCAAGCCCGCTTTTGGCTTTTACCCGCACATAAAAGTCAATACTTCCAAACCAAACAATGCCATTATTCTATTAGGTGCAATACTTTGCAAGGAAAATATGACGCGTATTTTTTGAATCACTAAAGAATATAATTGAGATGTGAAATGGCGTGGCCCGACCCCATTCCCTCCCCATTCCCTCCCCATTCCCTCCCCCTAAACAAGTTGAAACAAGTTGACCTTATTCCAGACCAGGGCAGGGGAAAACTCCTCGCCCGCGTTATGTTGTTGATTGAAAAGAAATTGGCAGGAAAACAACTCGAACTGAGAAAATTTTATCTAAGGATGTTTCCTGCTTTTTCAAGACAATGCTGTACATCCTGCAAATTCAGCATCAGCGTCATTGGATCTATGGGGGATTGCAAGAAGCCATGTCGAAGGTAAAATGCTTTGGCATTTTCTGATAACGCATGGACCAGCAGAGCCCGAATACCCGCTTGCGTAGAAACATTATAGGTTCGTAACAATGCATCTCGCAACAAACTGCTGCCAAGGCCGGATCCCTGCCATTTACGATCAACAGCCAGACGGCCAAGCACCATTACTGGAATAGGCTCAGGCATTTTACGTTTGATTTTTCCCGGGGCCTGCTGGCGCAAAACACTTCCGGTAGCCAAAGCGTAGTAGCCGACAACCTCTTTCCCAAGGCAAACAACAAAAGTCCGGGAAGCACCTGACGCCTCATTCTTCAAGGCCTGTCTTCGGAGCCATTGATCAAGAGAGGAAACTCCGCAATCAAAATTGTCAGTAATATGCACCATATTGATTGGTGCCGGCGGTGTCAGCTTTCCCATGGAGGTTTTTGGGCCAACAGCTTGTGAAGGGCGGGATTGTCGCCAACAGGAGCTTTCAGTGTCGATTCAAAAGCTTCATACTCTTCATCTTTGAGATGGAATAATCTGCGATCCAACAAAACATTTTCCGCCTCTTGGCAAGCAGCTTCAAGCATGAAGTCCGAGCGGGTTTTATTTCGCACTGCCGCAGCCTTGTCAATCAGATCCCTCTGTGCACGCAAGGCACGAATATTAATCGAGGCCTCTCGAGTTTCCGTGTGTTGCATAATATCACCTCACTTGTGTATGCAATTACTATACATCTGTGTATATTCATTGTCAACACATGACAGTTTGGTGACAGCGAGGGATAATGGAATCCATCCCGCCAACTATGGACACTGTCCGGTTCCTGCATTTTAAAAGAAGCCGGGATTTCGGCAAGAAAAGATATCCCCTGGCGCTCTCAAGCCGGGACGAAGGCTTGATACTTGAGACTTCCTGACCATGTGGGTGCCCGAACCGCAGGAATCTCTATTAACCAGTAAGCTAAATTACGGACATTATGAGTGCTCTAAATCATGGTGTCCCGATTACTTTTATTACTTTCTTGTCACCCCATCACCAGATTGCTCCAGTTCTTCTGCCGTGATCAGGCGGTAACTTGTACTTCGTCCCCCGCCCGGATTTTGAATCAGAATGCTGCGGGCGACGAGTTCCCGCATATCCCTAAGTGCGGTGTCGGAGGAGCATTTGGCACACTCGGCATATTTCGATGTGGTCATGTGTCCCCTAAAATTGTCGAGCATGCGATTAATAATAAGGCGCTGTCGTTCATTCACCGGATCAGGATTAATCCGGTTCCACAGTTCCGCCTTAAAGAGAACCGAGGACAGTGTATCTGCAGCATTAACAACAGCGCGCAAAAAGCAATTTAAAAACCAGGACAACCAAGATGTAATATTGACACTGTTTTTTTGCTGTCTCTCAAGCTGTGTGTAATATGCTTTGCGTTCCAGCTCAATTTGTCCGGACATGGAATAGAAGCGGCTGGACGTCCCATCTGCCCTTGCCAGAGCCATATCCGCAATTGCACGCGCAATCCGCCCATTGCCGTCTTCAAATGGGTGAATAGTGACAAACCATAAATGGGCAATACCCGCTTTAAGCACAGGGTCAAGCTTCAGGTCAGTTTCAAACCATGAGAGAAGCTTCGTCATTTCCGCATTAATCCTGGATGCTTCCGGCGCCTCATAATGCACCGTTTCATGCCCTATTGGACCAGACACAACCTGCATCGGGCCTGCTTCTGCTGGTCGCCAAGCACCTACGGTAATGCGGTGCATACCGCTTCGACCTGTCGGAAACAAAGCTGCATGCCAGTCGAACAAGCGTTCCGCAGTCAAAGCCTGATCGAAGTTTTGTGTCGCATCCAGCATCATCTCAACAATGCCTTCAACATCGCGACCAACAGGCTTGTCGTTTTGTAGAGGAATACCTAATCTTCGAGCAATAGAAGATCGGACTTCATCAGTATCAAGTCTTTCGCCCTCTATGGCCGACGAGTTCACAACATCAGTTGTGAGGATATTCAGGCTGGCCTCCTGCCGGATCTGGAAGCCTAACGCCTCCATCTTACCCAGTAAGCGCCCCTGCCGGTGACGAGCCTCGGCGAGTAATGACGCAATGGCTATGGAAAACCGCATATCATGCGGTGAATAGCAGCCTTAATCGCCGCAAATGCTCTCCATTCCGAAGAACAAGGGGACGTTTTTGAATTTTTGCTAATTTCTTCTGATCGAGCGGGGAAACCAGTCTCGTTTACCATCCTCTGGCAGCGCTTTAAGGCGCAATGGTTGATACCTCGCCATATCGTGTATCCGGAGACTGAAGGTTCGTGTTGCCAATGTTAAGGGGGAGATCAATTGGCCAAGTTAACACTTCCTGGTCAGGACGCTCTGAGCTGAGGACTTTTTTTGCTTCGTAAAATTCCATGCGCACTTTCAGAATATTGTGGAAGATGGAAAGCAAGGCTGCATCTCCCGAAATTTGCTCTCATACTAAACATCTTCGCTAACAATCGCCCTGACTCTTGCCAACGCGTCGCTAATTACATGTTGCGGGGCTTTTTCGGCAAACTGAACCCCTCTTTCTGTAAAATCGATCATTTTCACTTGTTGACATAACACAACGCCTTGGACCTTCTTGCCATTAAGGGAAACCTCAAAACCATGGCCTCTAACCCTGCTTGTAATCGGTGCAACCAAAGCCAGCATGATTTTTTTATTGAAAGGACTTGGAGAAAGTACAAGAGCAGGCCTTTTGCCCAATTGCTCATGCCCGGCCGCAGGATCAAAATTTGTCCATACAACATCGCCACGTTCCGGAATATACTTTTTCTTAACCATTACCAGATTTCCCTACCAACAGGTTCAGTTTTCAGCCATTCCTGATCCTCTTTGGAGAGTTTCATTGAGCTCGGTTTACACTGTCCAAGCAGTTCTTCGAGTTTATATTCCTTTTTTTTCGTAATTGGCGTGATAATGATTTTTCCGTTAACGGCCTCAACATCAACTTCCTGGTCAAGACGAAGGTCGACGGATTCAACGACGGCTTTCGGGATCCTCGTTGCCAAACTGTTACCCCATTTTTTAATTGTCATGAGCATAATTCACCTCTCATCCATCTGAAGTTTAAACATTGTCTACACTTTTAAATGTAACACCTTGAAAACAACATTTCAACATTGTTTAAACATTTTTGACGTGAACAGACTTGTGAACCCATTTGAGGGTAAACTTCCAAAAGGCGCAGAGACAGCCAGAAAGGACAGGCAAGAACAATCATGCAATCAAACGGCAGTTTGCCTGGTTATCTGCAATCGAGTTTCGATAGCAATCTGACGACTTTGAAGACAAAATTTTGTAATTGCGATCCCATTGCCTCGAATTGAAATGTTCCCATCGGCAACACTAATCGTTTCAGCAAAATCAAAATTTAAAATTATTCCTGAATATACGTAACATCTCAGGAGAAAGGGTTGTTTGAAAAATTATTGTGTGGGCGATAGGTCACAGGCGTGATATCTTCGAAGCTTTTGGAGAACACCTATTGGGCCTTTCAACCGAAGAAGATTGAAAATCGCATTCTGTCAGCTGAAATTTTTTAAAAATATATTGATCATAGCTTAGAATTCTTTCAGGTTGACCACTCATCAATAATTTAATCCCATGGTGGTGCTTGCTCATGCTATCTGAAAACGGCAAGATATTTGCGATTGGCGACATACACGGGTGCCATGCCAAGCTGCGCGACCTGCTTGATCGTCTGCCCTACACTCCGGGCCGGGATCGTCTGGTTTTTCTGGGGGATTATGTCAACCGTGGTCCGGACTCGGCCGGGGTGCTGGATCTGCTTTGTGATCTGCGGCAGCGGGATCCCGGTCTTGTCGCCTTGCTCGGCAATCATGAATATCTGCTCATGGAGTATCACCGCAGCGGCGATACCGCCCTGCTTCCTTACCTGCGGGCCATGGGGCTTGACGCAACCGTGGCCAGTTACGGTTCCACCGGCTCCGTCAATCTGCGGTCCCTTGGTTTTCTGCCCCGTGAACATCTGCTGTTTTTGCAGTCCCTTTTGCCGTACTGGGAAACGGAGGACTACATATTTGTCCACGCCGGGCTTGAGCCGGACATTCCGTTGGCCGACAATGATCCGTCATCCCTGTGCGAGGTGCGGGACATCTTCCTTTCTTCCGCGCATGATTTCGGCCGGAAGGTTATCTTCGGCCACACCCCTTTCGAACTGCCGCTGGTCACTCCCACCAAGATCGGTATTGATACCGGCGCGGCCTATGGCAACCTGCTGACCGCCATTGAACTTCCGGGGGAGAATTTTTATCACGCCTGATCCGGCGCCTTGATGCCTTCCTCCTGCAGGCCTTCCAGCAGATAGTCTTGCCGGAGAAAGGCCTGGGCCACCTTGGAGATCATATCATCCCGCCGCATGACCGCGTCCAGCAAACGGGAAAATCCCAGCAGCCTGCCGATGACCCGCAGTTTTTCCTCCAGCACCTCGGCTGAGCCGCCCTGGATGGAGGCGGTGAGCAGATCGTCCCGCTGGTCGCAGTAGAAGCCCGAGACGCCGAGGATTTCCGCCAGGCAACGCACTCGGCGGCAGCGTTGTTCCAGGCTGGTGCCGCCCCCCTTGAAGCGGAATTTGATGTAATTGAGGCGCGGGTCAAGGCCGCAGATGGCATCCACCATGGTAAAGTGGAAATCCATCCGGGCATTGAGATTCAAAAAATCACGGGTCACCAGGGCATAGTTGGGCAGGCCGATGGGCCGTGCCGAACGGTGATCGGTGAGAAAACGAGACACCACGGATCCGACCGCGGCGCCGCCGGCCGGCCCCCAGTTGATTCCCGGGGTTGTCACTCCCTGCCAGAGAGCGGTAAAGGGGCGTGACAGCACTTTTTCAGGCGGAATCCGGCGGCTGCCGCCGGTCAGCAGTCCGCCGCCAAGGTCGATGAGGGAAACGAAAAACGGGACTTCGCTGTCGAGATGATAAATAACCCCGTAGGACTGTTCAACCGTCTCGTCTCCGGCAGCGAACATGGCCAGCACCGCCTTTTCATGGGCGTAGCGCACCATGTCATGGATGGTGCGGCATTCGGCAATGGAAAAAGTCGGCCCGTAGGCATCGGTAAGGTTGAGAGGGACAATCTGCTCGTAAATGGCGGCAGCCAGTGGATCGGTCGGCTTGGCCACCCGTTCCTTCCAGGTGGCGATTTTTTCGCGGTAACGCTTCAGGTGTCGAGTCATTTCCTCCTTTTCGGCGGCGAACACCATGCCGCGCTCACCATCCACCATCACCGTGTCGTTGTTGTGGAGTATGGCGCAGGCCTTGCCGAGGCCGGTCAGCATGGGGATCTCGTATTCCCGTGCCACGCAGGAGAGATGATCGGCCGGGTTTCCCAGGTCAACCAGCAGGGCACCGGCCTGGCGCAAGGAGCCCACCGCATCCACCATGCTCTGGTGCATGACCAGCACGTAAGGTGGATCAGTGAGTCCTTCCAGATCCTGTCGGCTGTTGACGATGCGGACGCGACCGGCTGCCCGGCCCGGTGAGGCTGCCTGGCCGCCGTTGAGAATGGGTGGTCTGGCGGAGGCGTTGTTTTTTGTCGGCAAACCGCCGGCAACCACCTTCAAGGGGCGGGACTGGAGGAGCACCACCCGGCCCTGATTATCCACCGCCCATTCAATATCCTGGGGCCCGCCCAGTCGTTCTTCCACTGCCAGGCCAATGCGGGTCAGGCTCATGATTTCCTCCACGGACAGAACCTTTGCACCGGCCGTCGCAGCGTCAAGTTTTTCCTCCGTCACGCCGCCGTTGCCGGCGTTGACCAGACGGCGGGTTTTATCCGCCACCCGGCATTCCCCTGGACCGTCGCCATTACGGGGTGGCCGGTAAACATCGGCGGCCTCGCTGCCGCTCACCGCAAGTTCTCCCAGTCCATGGACGGCGCTGATCAACATTGTTCCGTCGGCGGCTGCATTGGGATCCCTGGTGAAAAGAATACCGGCGGAGCGAACGTCCACCATCTCAAGGCAAAGAATGGCAAGATCAAATTCATAGGGTGCAAGCCCGGCATGGCGGCGGTAGGCCAGGTTGCGGAGATTGAAGGCGCTTGCCGTCACCTGTTTGAAGGCCGCTTCAAGCTGCGTCTGGTTGACAACATTGAGAACCGAGAGGTACTGCCCGGCAAAGGAGTGGGAGCGTGTGTCTTCACCCAGGGCGCTGCTGCGCACCGCCAGACCTTTTCCGGTCCGGAAGAGGGGAGCCGCGGCACGTTGCAGGGCGTCAGTCAGCCCGGCGGGCAGCGGCGTTGCCATGATCATTTTTTTGACGGATTCCACGGTTTCCCGGTCAGGCAGCCCGTTCTCGTTTTTTTCTCCGCAGCGCAGCCGGGCGACAATACGCAAATAAAGATCCTGCTGATCGAGAAAGAGTCGACAAACGGAAACCGGCACAACAAAACCTGTCGGCACCGAAAACATGGCAACCCGCCGCAGCCGGGCCAGATTTGCGGCCTTGCCGCCCACGGTGCGCAGCATGTCCGGCGTCACCTCATCAAGGGAAAGGCAGTAGTGCCGTTGCTCATCCCGGGGCAGCCGGGCCAGATCCCGCCGGATTGCCGCGGCCAGGCCCGCCTGCCGCAGGGTCAAACCGGCGGAACCGCCATTGGTGAGGTGATCCAGTTTTTGCGCCAGATCGGCGGTGATTGTCAACAGTTCCTCGGCATCGCTTTTCAATGCCCCGGGCCAGAAGACCGGCGAGCGCAGGGCCGCGGCCAGTTCCGTGATGAGTTCCACGGAACGGTGGTTGTCGTCAAGCAGGGTTCGGAAAATCTGATACCGGGCGCGCAACCGGGAAAGTTGGGATGTGCGCTGCTGTTGCTTGCGTTGCCGGAAGGTGCCCAGCGGATGTAAAAGCCAGTCCCGCAGCATGGGGTCAACTCCCGGACCGATTTTGCTCGCTGCGGATGCGGGCCAGAAACTCGTCGAAAAAACGGTCAACCGTTTCATCGTCCGTCATTTTTACGTCAAGCTGCCGGGTGAAGGCAACCAGCTCGCCGAGATGCACAAGAGTGGTTTCCAGGTGGGATTGTTCCATCATCTTGGCCTTGCCTTGGACCAGATCGCCTTTCTGTTCCACCTTGAAATGCATGCCGGCCAGCACCTGACCGATCAAGCGGGCCCGCCGCTTGCGTTTGCCGGCCTCGGCAAAGCCGCCGACGAATCGGAAGTAGGCATAATTGTCCTCCGCCTCCCCGGAGAGATAGCAGTCGATGATATTGAAATGATAGCCCAGCCGCAGGCTGAGGTTGCAGTAATTGTCGGCGATGATGGCCAGGTTTTCTCCGCTGTATAGCGGCGCGTTGGTCAGCATGGAGAGCGGGTGGCTCAGGCCGGAAAGGAAATCCCGCAAACCGAACGCGGCAGGTTGCTGATCCCAGGCCCGCTTGTCCAGCAGACCACGCAGCAGATAGCGGAACGGCAGGCTGGTCACCTGTTCCACCGGCACCTTTTCGCCGTGGGAGGCGGGAAGACCGCCGCCGACATCAAGAATGCGGATCTTGATGGGGATGTCCGCTTCCAGAAGCGGCGCCGCGGCGCCCGCCGCCGTGCGGCCGGAAATATGGAAGTCGATGAGTTCGGCGACCGCCCGTTCATGACAGAAGCGAAGAAAATCGTGGATGGTGCGGCAGTTTTCCATGCTGAAGTGCGGTGATGCCGAATCAGTCAGGTTGAGGGGGGCAATGAGGCGCAGCAGCCTGCGCAGCAACCGGGCCTCATGATTGTCCGGCAGGCATGCGATTTCCTCGGACTGGGGCAGGTCGGCCGGCAGATCAACGCGGCCGGCGTAGACGGTTCGTTCCTCCACGTCAATCACAACCTGCATGCCGTCGGTCAGCAGGGTGGTGGCTTTTTCGGTACAGAACAGGGCCGGCGTTCTGTATTCCCTGGCAATGGTGGCCAGGTGTCCGGTGGGACTGCCGATATCGGTGATGATCGCCGCCGCGCGCCGGACGATTTCGGCCAGCCCCGGACCGGCAAAGTGGCTGACGGCCACAGCGCCCACCGGGAAATGCTCAGGCGGGGTGTCTTCCGTCACCTGGACCACCACGCCGCAGGCCAGGCCCAATTGACAGACATAGCCACGGCCGGACATGAGGAGCGGCAGGGAAGCCAGTTCCTCGTTCAGTCGGGCGAGCGGGCGGCGGCCATCCGGCGGGCGCTGCAGGCGGAGGGGGCGGGACTGGAGAATCCACAGGCGGCCTGCGGTGTCGAGGCTCCATTCGATATCCTGCGGGCACTCGAAATGTTTTTCCAGCATGATGCCGTGCTCGGCCAGTTTTCTGAGCAGGGAGAGTCTGACGAGAGCCGAACCGCGTCGCAGGCCATCCGCCATGGGCGTGGTCGGGCTTTCCTCATCCGGTCCGGCGGCTGAGGTCTTTCCTGAAATGTTGCTGGCCAGCAGATTAAAGGGGTGACTGCGGCGCAGGATAAAGCGGTCGCCGCTGTCCTGACCGGAAACCAGGTGATCGCCCAGACCGGCCACCACGGAGATCACCATGACCTCGGCGCCCGGATTGTTTGGATCGCGGGTGTAAAGAACACCGCTTGCCTGCGGGTTCACCATGGGCTGCACCAGCACCGCCATGGGCGCATCCTCGGCGGGTGTCGCCGGGTCAAGATAGCGGAACAGCCTTTCGGAAAAGCGGGAAGCCATGACCTTGACGCAGGCTGCCGCCACCTCTCCGGTTGGGACGTTAAGGAAGGATTGAAACTGGCCGGCAAAGCTGCGCTCTCCGTCTTCTTCCTCCCCGCTGCTGCGTACCGCAAAGCTCTCCGGCCGGTCAGGAATCCGGCGTATTTTTTTCAGTTCGCTGCTGATCGCTCGGGCCAGGTCGGCAGGTAGTGTCGCTTTTGCAAACAAGGCACCGATCCCGGCGGCGCGCTCAGCGGGATCGGTATATTCCCGCAGGATACGATTGCAGCCGGCAAAGAGATTGTTCGCTTCCATGAAGCGGCGGTAACCGGTGGTGCTCACCACAAACCCGACAGGCGCCGGCAGTTTGAGGGTGTTCACCACCTCGCCGAGGCTTGCCCCCTTGCCGCCGGCCAGTGGACGCATGTCCCGGTGCAGCAATTCCCAGCTCAACACCAGCAGCGGTCCATAGGGGCCGGGTCCGCCGGTCAGAATGTCGTCCAGATAGTCGGCAGTGATGGTGAACCGTTCATAGAGCTGCTGGTAGCGGTCGCCGGCCATGCCGTTTACGTGATAAATGACCTGGCGTCCCTTGGCAACGATGTCGGCCACCGAGGCCTGCAGGGAAGAGCGGTCGTAGACGTAGTCCCCACCCAGTAACCGTTCCAGGTCGGCGATTATCTCAAGAATCTGGTTGTTGGTCGTGACGATACGCCGGAAATGACTGAAAAGGGCGGCAAAGTCGTCTGCCCCTGTCCCCCGGTTGTCGGTCGCGCCAAAAGGCCACAAAGGGCTCATTGCCTGTCCTTAGTGCGAATGCAGATAAAACTGCGTGAAAAAAAGATTGAAGAAGCCGGTGACTCCGGCGGAAAAAGGGAAGGCAGATCCGTCTTTGCCGGAAACAGTCCGCCCTTTCTTTATTGCATAATGCTATATTCCCATTGTGAGATTCGTTCAAGGGAAAATCAGGCTTTTTCCCAGGCATCCTTGTCAAGTCGGGGAAAGGTAATTCGGCAGGTGCCGGGTTCAATTCCCTCCACCCGGGCGAAGCCCTTTTCATCCAGGGTGCCTTGGGCCACCTTGCCGTCGGGCAGGGTGATCTTGTATTTTTCGCCCGGTATCGGATTGTCTTCTTCGTCCACCAGTTCGATCTCGATCCAGCTTTTTTCTTCTTTTTCCTCTTCCGTCGGCTTGTGGGGTTCCAGCGTTTCGCTGCCGTACTTGCCGGATTTGGTTTCCAGCTGTTTTTCCTTGGTTTTCGCCACCTTGCCTGGATCGGCGATATCGGCGTCTTCCGCCACATCAGGCGCGGTTGGGGTGACTGCCGCCCCGGCCTTGCCGCTTTTCGGATTCATACCTGTCTCCTTCTTTCACCCGGAGAGTCCGAGCGAGCTCCGCGATTTGTTAATTGATCTTCACCATGCCGCCGCTGATGGTGGTCATGGCATCACCCTTGACCGTGGTACTGGTGGATTTGAGCGTGGCGGTGGCCGGGGATTCGATGGTGACTCCGGCAGTGCCTTTGACGGAGAGCGTGTTCATGGCTTCCAGGACAATCTGGCCGGTGGTGCCGATTTTGATGCCGCTCGCCTCGATGGCAATAAAGGATTGCCCAACTTTCACCGTCACGTTGGTCATGCCCTCAATGACGATGTTATCGGCTTTCAGGTAGTAGTCGCCGGTGGTCTGCTCCGAGTGGTTGGCCTTGAACACCTCGATGACATCGCCGGTGACGGTCAAGGAATGGCTGCCGCCGATCTCGACGGCCTCCTTGCCCACCACTTTCAGATGGCGGTCCTTGCCGATTTCCTCCATGTGGTCCTTGGCGATTTTCTCGTTCCGGTTATTGTCCACCTTTTCCCGTTTGTCATTGGTGACATGAAGGTGCCGGTCATGGCCGATGGTCTCGAAGCGGTCGTTTTTGACCCGGATGTCCATGTTCTTTTCCGCATGGACAAAGAGCTGCTCCTCGCCCTTCTTGTCCTCGAAGCGGATTTCGTTGAAACCATCGCCGCCCTTGGAGCTGTTGGTCTTGATGGTGCTCTTGGTCTTTTCGCCGGGCAGTTCGTAGGGCGGCATGTTGTTGGCGTGGTAAACCCGGCCGGTGATGATCGGCTGGTCAGGGTCGCCCTCCAGGAAGGAGACAATCACCTCGTGGCCGATGCGAGGGATGAACATCGCTCCCCAGTTGACCCCGGCCACCGGCTGGCTCACCCTGATCCAGCAGGATGAATTCTCGTCCGCCTTGCTTTCCCGGTCCCAGTGAAACTGCACCTTCACCCGACCGTACTTGTCGGTTTCAATTTCCTCGCCCGCCTTGCCGACAACGGTTGCCGTCTGCACCCCTTCGACCAGCGGTTTGGGGGTGAGGCGCAGGGGGCGGAAGGGGGTCGCGTGGGGAATGCAGGTAAAGGTGTTGGAATAGGAGTCGCCTTGTTCTTCCTGGGAACCGGAGGAGCGATAGCCGGTCTGGGTGGCATGGTGGGTTATGCCGGTCAGGACATAGGGTTTGCCGTTCATGTCGGCCCGGGGAAAGTCCTCCAGGGTGAACTTGTAGCCGCTGGTAAAGGCCCGCACCACGCTGGTGCCGGAAAGCAGGGTCATCTGGGCTTCAAGCTCCTGCATGCGGTACTTGGAAAATTCCATGCCGTTTGCATATTCACTGTATTCGCCCGGATAATCATAAATGCCCCCGGCGATGGGGGAGAGTTTGTGCTTGCTTTCGGTTTCGGCCAGCAGATTGGCGGTGGGCGTCTCAAAATTATAGTCATTGAGGATGTATTTCGCCGGTTTGATGCTTTGGGAAATCTCGATCTCGGAAATGACATCCTCGTCCAGCACGCCGCCGCTGTCGAGCAGGAAGCTGACTTCCTTCTGGTGATCGAGGTCGGGATGGCCGTTGACATGGTCGGACAGCACCAGGGTATGCTTGCCGTTTTCATGTTTGAAAAAGTAGAAAATGCCTTCTTCTTCAAGCAGACGACAAACAAAGTTGAAATCCGTTTCCCGGTACTGAACGCAGTAGACCCTGGGGTTGTGGGTGCCGTTTATGTCGAGCTCAAAGTCATTTAATCCATGGTCCTTAAATATCTTCTCGACGATATCCGGCACAGATTTGTTCTGGAATATCCGTATATTGGTAGTCGTTGTCAAAAACCACAGCCAGGGGACCACGGTGGCGTGGTAGTGGGAAAACAGCAGTTTGCCTTCCTCTTCCTCGCCGCTGGCGCGGCTTTGGGTGAAGCTTGAAATAAAGCCGTTGAAGAAACGCTTTTCGCCGTCGGCCAGCTTCATGGTGACGGTGACGTTTTGCGCGATGACATCGTCAAAGTTGATGCTGTGATTGACCGGCGAGACCAGGTCGAGATCAAAGCGAAACGGCATGGAAATTCCTTCCGTGCCATGCAGTCCGGTGATCAGCAGCACATTTTCGTCCAGTGCCGTCTTTATCTGCAGAAATCTGTTTTTCTGGGTGATGTCCATGATCAGCCGCCTTTTGAGTGCCTGAAGTACTTCGAGTGCCTAAAATGCCTGGAGTTTTAGAGGTTTCAAGCCGTAAAAGCCTCTCCGGTCATTATGCTTGTAATCATCGAATGCTAATGTTTACCATTCAGTTCCATCGGCCGTCAAGACGGGGAGCCGTGCTGCTTATCGACTGAAAACGGCCGAGCCTCGCCCTGTCCTGGCCGGCAAAGGAAAGAAGCGGCATGAAACCTTTTTCCATGATGCGTGATGCGGCCCGTTCGGTGAGCAGCACCTCGGCGCATGGGGTGACGCATGTCTCGCCCCTGTCCGTGTAAATATGCAGGGGCAGGTTTTCCACATCCTGGGCAAGGGTTGCCCGCATCTGCCGGCCGTTTCCGCCATGGGAGCGGCCGAGCAGCATGGCGCAGGCCACGGCGGGGTTGCCCCACAGGTAGTCATGCGGCACCGGCGGTCCGGGAAATTCTTCAAAGGCAAAGGACTCGGTCGGCTCTGTTTTTTCGCCAAAGGGCAGGCGCAGGAGAAAACGGGGCAGGCAGAGACCGAGCCAGGACGCCTGGGGTGAGGAACGCAGTTTCCGCCAGAGGGCGGTTTCTTCGTCCGGCAATTCCCGCCAGGAGGAAGGATCAGGGGTGGCGGCAAGACTGTCCGTGCCGAGGAAACTGTCCCGTGCCGCGGTTATGAACGGTGCCCCGGCAAGACCGGCAAGTGTTGCCATGCGGCCCAGCAGCGCGATGTCGATGATCGTCGGGCTGAATTCGTAAAGGCCGATGAGCGCGGACCAGGGTGCACCGCCGAACTGTTCCGTCGCCTGTTCGACAAAAGAACGGTACAGGCCGGTGCCGCGCCGGTCGGCGGCGCTCAGGTCGTGTTGAAACTCCTCCCTGGTCAGGTCAACGAGATGGATCGACAGCTCCTCGCCGGTGTCGACTCGGCGGACCAGGAAATCAACGGCGCGCCAGGCCGCTTCAATTTCCTGAAACTGGGGATGATGGAGAATGGCCCGCATCAGTTCGGCAACAGCCTGATCCACGGCATTGATGAGTTCCGCCTGACCTGACAGCTCCGGCACCAGATGCGGCGCGACGATTGCGCGGACAAAGCCGGCTAATTCGTCTTTCCCGGCGGAAGCCGGAAGCGGGTCAACCGGCTGCCCGGTTGTTTCGGCGATCACCTGGTCAAGCAGGCTGCCGCTTTGCGGCCCTTGGGGCGGCGGGGGCTTTTTTTCAGCCACGGGCTTTTCCCCGGCAGGCGCCGCAAACATGCTCCCGGCGATTGCCGCCGCCTCTTGAAATGTTTTCGGGTCGCACAGGGCCGTGCGCAGTTTCCGCAGCGGTTGAAAGACGGCGAGCCGCTGAAAAAGCCGGTCCGGGTGGAAATCATCGAGTTCGGCAAAGGTGATGGCCAGGGACTTCCCTGCCGTTTCCAGGCTGAGATGCACTTCAACCTTGAGACGTGCGATGAGTTCATCGATGGTATCCCGGTCAACGGCAAGCGGACGCCTTGCGGATGCGGATGGATCGTGCAGTCCCCGGCCCGCCCTGCCGCTGAAGTCACCCAGCAGGGCGATCTTGAAAGGCATTCCCGCAGCCGGTTCTTCCCGGCCTTTTTCAAGGCCGGTCACGATTTCCATGCCGAGTTCATCAAAGGAAATGGGGTCTGTCATTGTGCCACCTTGTTGAGTTTTCCAGGGCGCCCATCGCTTCGCATAAGGGGTCAGCCTAGCCTTGACTACTTGTTCCCGGCGGGAACAGAATAAAAACTGGCTTTGTTCGGAAAAAATCCGGTGCTCGCCGGTCCCTCTTTATGCGCTGGGTAGGAAAAATTAATTCATAAATGAAGAATCCCTTTCTCTAATATTGGTTCGTTTTGTGGGCCTTGTATTCGGTTTTTTTCTGAAAGGGTATTATTGGTTAATTCAACTAGATATATAAAGTCTGTCAGATGTTTTGTTAATTCTAAATTTTGTTGATGTATTTCTTTTGTGCCAAATAGTCCATTATCGCCAAAAAAATTAAAACTAGGCTTGATACCCATTTTTTCCCAATGCTCTTTGTTGTTTTGATAAGCCTGGAATACTTTTGGTAGAGATTCTAAGAAATAGTAGTAATTGGAATTTGTTAGTCTTTCTATCATTTCTATCATTTCGTTATCTAAATAAATAATATATCGATCGAGCAAAGAGTTAAGAGAAGACCTGAACTTATTTGTTTCAGTAACGATATATTGGTACCAAAATGAAACAGGGTAAGATGGCGATTGTTTTGAAAAATCAAAACGTTCCAAATCAGAAAGAAATTTTTCGCTAATATAGTCCTTTGTTTTTTGAGGTTTGTATGCTGTTTCCTCAACACTTTGATGCATTTGAAACAAAAGAGTAAGGTGTTTTACCAAGTGACTTCTTAGGTGTTTGAAAAATAGTTTTTTAAATTTTTCTTTTTCGTTCATCTCGTTCTTATCAAATAGATAATTAACAAAAAGGAGAGTGGCTATAATACCAACAGTTTCCGTGAATGTACCTCTTACATAGTCTTTTATCCAAGAATTGGACGGAAGAAGAAAGTCTGCAAATGCAAGTAGTATTAGGGCTGAGGAAAAACCTAACGAAATAGTTTTATACATTATGTATTCTATTGCCTAACAGTGCTTTATCGAAAATACCACTGCCCGTCTTTCCTGCAGGCGGTGGACCGCGCTTTTTCAAACATGCCGTTGACAATGGAGATAATCGCAACTTCCCGGCACCCCAGGCCCGACTTTTCATCAACATAGGTCAGTTCCGGAGTGGCGGAAAATTCATTGCCGGACTCATCATTGATCCATTTGGAGGTATGATTGTCCGGGTTGTATTCATAGACATTGACCAGTTTTTCCCGGTCAACGCTTTTCATGGATTGGGTGAGAATGGAGCCAAGCGCGCCACCGATGGCCCTATTGATCACGGTTATCTCGGCATCCGCGCCGATGATCACCTGGCCCTGCACCATACCAGCGGCAGGCGCGCTGTCTGTGCCTGCCGCAGTGCTCTTCGGGGCCTGCACCTGGGCGCATGCGGTCAGCAGCATTGCCAGTAGTAATATTCCAGTGGTTGTGTGTAATTTCTTCATCAAACTTCCTGTGTAACGATTAGCATTCTTCAGCCTTCAGCCTTCAGCCTTCAGCCATGAGCCTTGCCCTTACTCCACCGCAAAAACAAAACCGCCCTCGCCCACCGAGACGCTGACCCGGCTGAACTGTTCCGCCGCCGCCATGCGGGACAGCAGTTCCCTGGACAGTTCCGGCAGCAGGGTGTTGTTGAGGATATGGTCGATATTGCGGGCACCGCTGTCCACCTCGGTGCAGCGGCCGGCGATGGCTTCAATCACCTCGTCGCTGTAGATGAAGGTTGTTTCCCGGTTTTCCAGCATTCGTTTTGCCACCTTGTTGAGTTTCAGCCGGACGATAAGGCGCAGGTTGGCATCGGTGAGGGGGTAATAGGGGATGACCTTCAAGCGCCCGAGAAAGGCGGGTTTAAAGTGATTCTGCAATTCCGGCCGCAGGGTTTCCGCCAGCCCTTCGGGGGTGGGGCAGGTTTCCTCGTCGGCGCAGAGTTTCATGATGGTGTCGGTGCCGAGATTGGAGGTGAGGATGATCAGGGTGTTCTTGAAGTCGATGCGACGACCTTCGCCGTCCTCCAGGGTTCCCTTGTCAAATACCTGGTAGAAGAGCTCCATGACATCGGAATGGGCCTTTTCCACCTCGTCCAGCAGCACGACGCTGTATGGTTTGCGGCGCACCGCCTCGGTCAGCACGCCGCCCTCGCCGTAGCCCACATAACCGGGAGGCGAACCCTTGAGGCTGGAGACCGTATGGGCCTCCTGGTATTCGGACATATTGATGGTGATGATGTTTTCCTCCCCGCCATAGAGCAGATCGGCCAGCGCCAGGGCGGTCTCCGTCTTGCCGACGCCGCTCGGTCCCACCAGCATGAACACCCCGGTGGGCTTGGACGGGTCCTCGATGCCGGCATGGGCGGTCTGGATGACCTGGGCGATGGCGGCAAGGCCGTGTTTCTGGCCGATGACCCGTTCGCCGAGCAGGGCGTCAAGACTCATCACCGTGGTGATTTCATCGGCCAGCATGCGACCGGTGGGAATGCCGGTCCAGCCGGAGATGACCTCGGAGATGGTATTGGCATCCACCGAGATCTGCACCAGCGGCTCTTCCTGCTGGGCCTCCTTCAGGCGTGCCTCGCACTCCTTCAGGGCGCGCTGTTTATCGCTGATTTGCGCGTCGGTCGGGTCCTGGGCAAAAATATCCTGCAGTTCCTTGCGCAGGGCAAGAATCTGGTCGGCGATCTCTTTTTCCTTCCCCCATCTGGCCTGCAGCGCCACAAGCTCGGCCTGGGTCGTTGTTTTCTCCTCCTCCAGTTCCGCCAGGCGGGCACCGTGGTCAATGCCCACCAGGGATTCCTTGTCGAGGATCTTTTTTTCCCGTTCGATCTGGCCGATTTTGCGGCTTGCCGCCTCGACGGAGGCAGGGCTGGTGGTAAGCCCGATGGCCACCCTGGCGCAGGCGGTGTCAAGCACGCTGACCGATTTGTCAGGCAACTGGCGGCCGGAGATGTAGCGATGGGAGAGGCGGACCGACTCGCGCAGGGCCTGGTCGGTGATCATCACCTTATGGTGTTTTTCCACGAAGGGAGCAATGGCGCGCATCATGACCAGGGCGGTTGCCTCGTCCGGTTCCTCGATCTTGACCACTTGAAAACGGCGGGCCAGGGCCGCGTCTTTTTCAAAGTATTTTTTGTATTCCGCCCAGGTGGTGGCGGCAATGGTGCGCAGTTCGCCCCTGGCCAGCGCCGGCTTGAGGAGATTGGCCGCATCGCCGCCCTGGGTGCCGCCCGCGCCGATCAGGGTGTGGGCCTCGTCAATAAAGAGGATGATCGGCACCGGCGAGGCCTTGACCTCGTTGATCACCTGTTTCAATCGTTCCTCGAATTCGCCCTTGATGCCGGCACCGGCCTGCAGCAAACCGAGATCCAGGGTGTGGATGGCGACATTGCGCAGCGGCGGCGGGATGTCGCCCTCCACGATACGCAGGGCGAATCCTTCCACCACCGCCGTCTTGCCGACACCGGCCTCGCCGGTGAGGATGGGGTTGTTCTGCCGCCGGCGGATGAGGATATCCACCATCTGCCGGATCTCGACGTCCCGGCCGAGCACCGGATCGATCTCGCCTCTTTTGGCCTTGTCGGTCAGATTGACGGTGTACTGAGCCAGGGCCTGACCCTTGCCCACGCCGACTCCGACGCCGGGACCCGCCCCGGACGGCGTGCGGGCTGCCTGGGCCGTTTCCTCGCTTTCCTCCGCCGAGCCCGCGGTGATATCGACAAATGATTCCTTCAGGGTCGCCGGCGCTATTTTCTGAAACAGGGCCGATCCGGCATACAGTGACCGGGCGCTTTCATCGCCGGAAAGCAGGGCGATCAGGATGTGGCCCGAGCGGATAGTCGGAGCCTGAAAATCCAGGGATGCCACCAGCCAGGCCTCGGTGATCATTTTCGGGATGCGCGGGGAGAGCGCCGGCGTCCTGGCGTTGCCGGTCTTGAATTCCTCGATGGTTCGGGTCAGATCGCCGATCAGATGGGATTCATTGATTTCAAAGTACCGGAGAATTTTCTGGAAATCGGTGTCCTGGATGTCGAGCAGCTTGATCAGGAAATGCTCCAGCTCCACATCGTAATGGGTGTGGGAAAGGCAGAGCCCGGCGGCGGACTCCATGGACTTGCGACAGGCGCTGTTGAGTTTCCCGATCAGGGTTTTGAGGTTGGATCCGCTCATGGGGTTCTCCTTTATGTTTCAATGAAATCTCTTTCGTGAAAAGTGATTGACGGGTCATGGCCGAATGCGATGTCCGGCGTCTTGATCCAGCTCGTCCAGCCAAGGCGGGAGGCGGTTTTTCCTTTCCGGCCAAGGATGATGGGCGGCACCTCTTCGCGCCTGAGGATGATTTTGACGTCAAATTCATACTCCACGCCCACCATGTAGCGAATCAGGGAAAAGGTGGGGCCGTGCATGTCGCCGGACGGCAGGAAGCGGATAAAATCAACAAAATGCATGGCGCCGAGAATCAGCATGAACTTGGTCTGACATTCCCAGATGCTGGTGCCGCACAGGGCATCGACCCCGAGAATGGCATTGGCGGCGCCGAGTCTCGTCATGTCCTTGACGTCAAGCGGGATGAGGCGGTGGATGAATTCCTCGATCTCGGTTCTGGTGCCGGAAAAATGCTCCACCGTGGAACGGATCGATTCGCCGGAAGGGATCTGCCGGGACAACAGGCCGCAATAATAGGAAAGCGATTCCTCGGCAAAGCCGATGCGGCCGGTCAATCCCCTGGTGCCCAGTCCGCAGAGACTGAGCAGATAGCCGGAAAGGTCATCCCGGGCGCCCAGGAGATAATTGACCGGAAACCGGTGTTTTTTCCAACCGAGATAAAAGAGGCTGACCAGCCGGTGGTGAAAGAGGTTGAGAAAGGCCACCAGTGCGTGATCTTTTTTGCCGAGCCGCTCCAGGGCCAGTTCATTGTACCAGTGGGGCAGGACACCGGCCGGGCCGATGAGGCCCATGAAGGCGATTTCCATCCGGGCCGGGCCGCCTTCTTCTTCGGGCGGATCAAGTTTGACTATGTCGCTCGCCGGAAAGGTGAGGCTCGGCCTGACGCTGAAACGCACCGCTTCGCTGCCGGGATCAAGGGTTTCCCCCAGTTTTTTTTTCTCGGGGAAAAACGTCTCCAGCAGATGCACGGCCTGAAAGAAGGAAAAGTTGTACCATTCCTCAAACAGGGTGTCGCTTACAGAAGAATTCGGTTGCCGCTTCGCGGGGGCCACTCTTTTAATATCTCCTTGCGTTTGGTGGTGGTCACGGCCAGCTGGCTGAACGAGTTGACCGACACATATTGGCCGAGCAGCCGGTCCAGCACACTGGCGAACAGATAGATACCGGCGCCGACGAATTTATCCTCGTCAAGTTCCAGGGTCACCCTGATGCCGCGGCACAGCGACGGGCCGAGGCGACGGGTGACATGTTCCGAGCGGATTGACATGATGCCCTTGATCTGCTGCCTTGTTGCCGCTGAATTGTCATAATCGTACAGGGTGAGGATTTCGCGCAGCGCCTCAACACCGCCCGCCACCAGGGACAGGTAGTTCAAGGCGAAGTGGGAAATAAGCCGCCACTGCATGGCGCCTCCCAGGCTGGGGCGGCGCACCGGAGTCGGTTTGAGCAGGCAGCGGGTCATGAGAACCGGGGCCGCGGTTTCCAGATCAAAATCACCGCCCTGATCGCCGAACGGCAACAGGGCCGGCATATCCCGGTTGGTGCAGGTGGTGTGCACGGTGAGCACCAGGCTTTCCGGGTCAGTGGGCTTGAAGTCGAGATCAACAAAGGAAAGAAAGACATCGGTGCCCTGATCGTCGTGCCGTCCGGACCAGCGCCGCTGCATGTGCCAGTGGGCCCGGCGGCTCATGTCCTCCCCTTCGCCCAGATGGTGCCGGATGGAGTAGAACGGCTTGAATTCGACTTCCTTGCCCGACACGCCGCCGAGGGATGCGGTGACCCGGTCAATGGAATGGACTTCATGGGCCTTCTGCCTGCGGATGTCGGGAATGACCATGTATTCGGTGCGCTGATGCTCCACCCGCACCGGTTCGGCGATTTTGCTGAAAAGGTTGATGGTGGTCGTGCAGTTCAGGCAGAAGGTGTCGCGATCCACCACCATATTTTTTTTGGCGGCACGGTCCAGGTGAATCCAGAGGATGCAGGTGTCCTTTTCCTCGAACCGTTTCAGCTTGCCGATGCCTGCGATATCGATGAAAAGGAATTTCTCCGGAAAGCTGAAATACTCGAACAGCAACCGGTATCCCTGGAACGAGCGGCTGGTGAAGGGGACCAGCGCTTCGTCCTCGGAAAAACCGACCGGGGTGATGTCGCGCGGGGAAAGGGTGACGAACTCGGATTTTCCCGGAGCAAGCGGTATCTCGCATTCCACATGGCAGACGTTGTTTAACAGCAGTTCATAGAGGTGATAAATATGGTGCGACTGGCCGTTGAGAAAGAAGCGCAGACTCTGCCATTCGAGTTCGGCCAGGGAAAAGCCGTTGGTAATCTTCAGTTCAATGCGGATGGCCTGCTGGGCCTCGTTTTTCAATTCCACCGGGTCCTTGAAACCTGCCGCCGTTATTTCAACCGGCCAGATGGTGACCGGCATGCCGGTGATGAAATGACAGGGAACCCCTTTCACCGGTTTTGACAGCAGCTTGATCTTCTTGGGAATTTCATAGCCCGTTTCCGTAATGTTCGGCATCACCGGCTGGAACTGCACCACCGTCATGGAGGGAATGGGATTGACATAGTGGGGGTAGATGATGCCCAGCAGGGATTCGGTGATCTGGGGGAAATCATTGTCGATTTTCTGGTGGATACGGCCGCAGATAAAGGCAAAGGCCTCGATGAGCCTTTCCGTGTGCGGATCTTCGGACTTGTCCGGTTCCAGCAGCAGGCGGCCGGCGATCTTCGGGTATTTTTTGGCGAATTCCGCCCCCATTTCCCGAATGTAGGTCAGCTCCTGCTCGTAATAGGAAAGAAAGGTGTCGTCCATTTCCGCTCAATCTTTGTTGTGGTCCGTCAGCGTTCAATGACGTAGCGATCCTTTTTCGGATCAAAGTAGGTGTCGAAAATAACAGGTTCGGCTATGGGGTCGACAACCAGCACCCCGGAAATCCTGAACCCCAGTCCCTGGGCATTGTCCGAGGACGGATCAACCCGCACGGTGACGTTGCGGAGCCGCGGCTCAAATCGTGCCAGGGTGTTCCGCAGGTCTTTCAGCAGTTTTTTTCTGAAATAGGAACTGTTGGGGCTGTCCGCCGAATAATCGGCGACTCCGAAGGTGAAAAGAGATTTTTCCACTTCCGGGAAGGCCGCGGATACCGGCAGGATGCTCCTTTTGGTGTTGAGCAGGTTCTCGATATCCCTGATCACCGCTTCCCGTATTTCCCGGAAACCCGTCGAACGCGATTGGGCCGTCTCGGAGGAAAGTTCCGGTTCGTGATCGATAAGCCTGTCCAGGATGGATGCGTGCAGGTTGTCCTGCAATTGCCGGTTCATGGCTGCCGTTTCAGAAAGGGAGCGGATTCAGCCTCCGCTCCCTCGCATGCGTCATCAGGCATGGGTTGCCGCATCCCAGCTGACTTCGACCGCGCCGCCGCCTCTTACTGCGGTCTGGGTGTAGGTGTAGGTTATTTGTCCGAAATTGAGATGGACCTCTTCAAGAGGAATATTGGATCCCTCCTTGGAGCCGCCGACAACCCCGACTTCCGTGACATAGACACTTGTCAGCTTGATGGTCAGGTATGTTTCGTTTTTGCCGGCCACGGTCCGGGTGAGCTGGATTTCCGCCTCGTCATGCTGCTTGGCCGTGAGAACGGATTCATACAGTTTGGGGGAGGCGATATCGATCTGTTTGGTGATGACGACATCGCCGATATTGGCCCGGCCGGTTACCACGGCGCCGCTGGTGTGGCGGTGGGTGGTGGCCTGGGCCACCGCGTAACTCAGGCTTTCCAGGGATATCCAATCCTCGAAGCCCTTGGTGGTGCTTTCGCCGTTGATGTCGGATATCTTCATGTATCCGGTGAATTTGACATCCGCCTCTGCCATTTTACTGCTTCCCGAAGGTTTTACGATCGCCATGATTTGTGCCTCCTTTTCAATGAGTAGTAGTATCCGTCATTTTGTTCGCCATGTGAAATCATCTGGTATCATCCTCCCGCCGGGGGCGGCAGGTCGGCTACCAGCCGGAGTGAAACATTGAGCTCATCAAGCTGAAAATGGGGTTTTAAAAAAGCTACCGCCCGGTAAGCCCCCGGTTTTCCGGGTATTTCCGTTACGTCGATGCGTGCTTCGCGCAGGGGGAATTTTGATTTGGCCTCCTGGGAGGCATTGTCGTCGAGCAGGACGTAATTGGAAATCCAGCGGTTGAGAAAGTCCTGGGCCTGGCTGCGGCTCATGAAACTGCCGATCTTGTCGCGCATCATCGATTTCAGATAATGGGCGAAGCGGGCGGTGGCCATGATGTACTGCAGTTGGGACGACAGCCGCGCGTTGGCGGTGGCGGAGGCGGTATCGTAGACCTTGGCCTTGTTGACCGTCTGGGTGCTGAAAAAGGCGGCGTAATCCGTGCCCTTGCAGTGCACCAGGGGAATAAATCCCAGGTCGGCCAGTTCTTTTTCCCGGCGATCGGTGATGGCGATTTCGGTGGGGCATTTGAGGGCCACATCTCCCTCATCGGTCTTGAAGGTGTGCACCGGCAATCCCTCAACCAGGCCGCCGCCTTCAACGCCGCGAATGGCGGCGCACCATGAAAATTTGGCAAAGGCCTCGGTCATGCGGGTGGCCAGGGCATAGGCCGCATTACCCCACAGATACTTGCCGTGATCGGTGCCGTCGACCTTTTCCTCGAAATCGAATGTTTCAACCGGGACGGTGTTTCTGCCGTAGGGCTGGCGCATCAGGATATGGGGAAGGGCGAGCGCCACGTAGCGCGCATCCTCCGACTCCCGGAAGGAGCGCCATTTGGCATACTCGGCGGACTGGAAGATTTTGGCGAGATCCCTGGGCTGGCCCAGTTCCGTGTAGCTGTCCAGATTGAGCATCCCGGCTCCGGCGGCGGACAGGAAAGGGGCATGGGCTGCGGAAGCCACTCCGGCAATCTTTTCCAGCAGGGCGATGTCCTGGGGGTGGTTGGAGAACTCATAGTCACCGACCATGACGCCATAGGCGGCGCCGCCGAACATGCCGTATTCTTCTTCATAAACCTTCTTGAACATGGAGGACTGGTCAAATTCGCTGGCCTTTTCCATGTCTTTCAGCAGATCCTTTTTCGAAACATTCATGACCCGGATCTTCAATCGATCACCGGTTTCCGTTTTATCCACCAGATACTGGAGGCCCCGCCAGGACGCTTCCAGCTTCTTGAAATCCTCGTGGTGCATCACTTCGTTCAGCTGATCGGAGATGAGTTTGTCGATGGCCGCGATCCGGGCGTTGATCATGGCCTCGGTATCCTTGGAAATGGTCATGGTTCCTTCCATGACCTGGCTGACAAACTCGCCGAGAAGATCCTTGGCGTAACTCTTCTGGCTCTCGTCCCGGGCCAGCCGTCCTTCATCGATAATCTGGTCCAGCAGGCTTTTTTCCGCCGTTGTCGCCGCGGCTTCGGCCTGGACCTGTTGTTGCTGTTCAGCCATTGGTAGTCACCTCCTTTATTCCTTGCTTTCCGGTTCTTTTTTCTCGACGCCGGCTGATTTTCCCAGTGCCTCGATGGAGTCCGAGTTTGCCAGGACATTCTGCAGCAGTTCGTCCAGGCGGTCATTGCCGTCAAGTTTCGCCAGCAGGTCGGACAATTTCTTGCGTGCCTCGACCAGTTTGCGGACCGGGGTAACCTGCTCCGCCACCCGTTCCGGATGGAAATCATCGAGCGACTTGAAGCGGAGTTCCACCGCCATTTTGGAATCATCGCCGGTCAGTTTGTTGTCAACCCGATAGGCCAGTCGCGGTTTCATTCCTTCCAGAACCGTGTTGAAATTGTCCCGATCGATTTCGACAAACTTTCTGTCCTTGAGCTTGGGCAGCGGCTCATCGGGTTTGCCGGACAGATCGCTCAGCACTCCCACTACAAAGGGTATTTCTTTTTTTTCAATGGCACCCCCGATTTCCACGTCGTATGTAATCTGGACCCGCGGGGCCCTGACCCTGTCCAGGGTATGCTGCAGACTTTCTTTTGCCATGGTCAACCTCCTTTTCATTGCCACAGATTCTACTGCTGATATTTTGCACCAGAAATTTTTCTTGTTGGGGCGTCGGAATTTTTTTTTGTTCTTCCGGCTTCAGACTCCTTCCGCTTTTTCAACCTGCATATTTCATCGCCAGGGTAATGTCCAGGGTGCAGATTTTGACCAGCAGCTGGTTGGCCCTGTTTTTGTCCTCCTCGGCGGCGTCCTCGCCGCTTAAACATTCATACAGGCTGCCGTAGATTTCGGCAATCCACACCGGCGACTCCCATCGTTCGAGCTGCAGATCGGTGACGAGTTTGTACAGTTCCTCGGCTATGGGCCAGGCGAGATCGCTTCGTCCGGCGCGAAGGCAGATTTTCACCATGAGCAGGCGGCAGTTGGTTTCATCCCGGTTGGATTGGGCGCTGCGGGTCGCGCCGAGCAGCATTTCTAGGGCTGACTCGAGTCCTTCCCCTTGCAGCCGCTCAAGGGCTTCCTGCCAGAGCAGGTCTTGCTTGCCGCCCGAACCGAGAAAACGCAGGACCTGATAGGCGTCCGGGGCGAAATCGGCCGTCATCCGGCGGGATATCGTCTGAGCGGCGGCCACCGGACGACCGGCTGCGGGAGAGGCATCGCCCGACCGTGTTTCCCGCGCCAAAGCTGCCGAATCCGGCTCCGCAACCGGAGCGGCGGGCGTTTCCCCCGACGGCTGCGCTTCCTCGGCTTTTTTCGAGCCGGAGAGATTGCCCCCTTTGTCCTTGACAAAACGGGCAACATGATTGGCGGTTTCTTCAAGGACCGATGAAATTTCCGAAAGTCTGGGTGCTTCCCTGCCGAAGGCGGCGTCAACCGTTTCGTCTAATTCCTTGAAGGCCAGCAGGCAATCCTGAATGGTCGCATGGAGGTTTTCGTAAAAGAGAACGGACGATTTGCGCACAGCCGCCTCGAACTGTTCCATCGTCGTCTTGCCTTCGGAGATCAGGGCCTCCCGCGCCTGGGAAGATGCCTGGCTCACCTGCTGGGCTTCCTTCCAGGACACCAGGGTGTAGCCTTCGGAAACGCCGGGATCGGTCAATGGGATATCCCGCAGCGAAAGGCTTATTTTGTCATTGGCGAATTCCAGGGGGCCGCACCGGTAGTCAAGATCGCCATCATCGATCGCAGGATAGAGCGTCTCCCAGAAATTTTTCAGCAATCCGGTAATAATCCTGGTTCCGCCGGCAAATCCGGAGAATCCGTCGGTTTTGGTCAGGGCCTCGGTCAGCCACACCGCAATCTGCAGATCCTTGGTCTGGGTGGCGAGAGCGGTAAGGGAAAGTTTGATCACCGCTTCCCAGTCCGATGATTTCAACTCCCGCTGCCAGTCGCCCCGGTCCAGGGTGTCATCGGCGCGCCGTGCTTCCTTGATGGCGTCGTAAACCGGGCTGTAGCGAAGATCATCGCCGGCGGGGTTGTCGCCGGTAAGCGGGGCCAGAAGTGCGTCAATGTCCAGTGCGTGTTTCATGCGTTCCCGCCTGATTCGTTGTAGTGGAATTGCATTTCGCTGATTTCCAGGATGGCGAGGTCTTCTTCGCCGACGGTAAAAACCTGTTGCCCGCTTCCTTGGCAGAACGATCCGCCCAGGGGCAGCCATTCCGTTCTCTTGCCCATTTTGACCAGATCATTTTCATGTCGGCAGGATTCCGGGTAGAGCACGGGCAGGGTGCAGTTTAAGGTGAGACCTTCCCAGGTGGTGAGGCCGGCGGTGGCCCAGATGAGATCCAGAAGTGTTGCCGGAGGAGAAATGGTGAGTTCGCGGATGGCCGCGAATGGCACCCAGACATAGCGGCCATGGGCGAAGGTTTCGAGAAACCAGGCCAGGGTGGTGTCGGTGTTGCGCAGTCCCGTGAATTGTTTGCCGTTGACCGTGCCGGAGATTGTCGCCACCCGGCCTTCCGCCTGGCTGAAAAGTTCGGAGGCGCCGGCGATGTCGTGCTCTCTCAGCTTGGCGCACGCCTGAAAATAGATGTCGAAAAAGGGCGGGGTCTTGGGCAGGAATGAGGGCAGCGTTTCCCCGCGGATGACGCGGAGACGTTCCTGTTCTCCGGAAATGATGCCGGCGTAATGGACAAAGGCCGGGTTGGCCTGTTTGTCCATGCTTGCCAGTGCCTCAAGGTGGCGCAAGGCCTTTTCCCATTCGCCGCAGAACAGGAGAACCTGGAAAAGCAGGGTGCGGGCAATGGTGTCTGCCGGAGCCGACCTGAGCTGTTCCACCAGTTCCGTGCGGGCCTGGGCAAGCTGACCTGATTTGATGAGATCGGTGATGTTCACTTGGTGTATCCTTTTGTCATTTAAAGAATTTTCTCATTTGCACCGGTAGTGTTATTTTATAGTAATTTCCCCGGATAAGTCAAAGTATCTGGTGCATTGGGAAAAAGTTTTTCCGGGCCGGACCGTTCGGCAACATCCCCGGCGAGCGATGCGCGGGGAGCGGCAGTCAGTCCGGCGTCTCTGCTCCGGGCAGTGCCGACCACTTCGCCATGAACACCGACTCCGAGCCTTGCCAGACCAGGGGCTGTATCGGGCCGGACCGGTTCGGCGCACAGATCAGAAACAGCGGGCGGTTGCCGTCCGGAGTCGCGCCGAGCGCCGCGGCGAGTTGCGGGTTTTGCTCTTCCTTTGCCGGCTCAAGGAGGAGCTGCCTGCCGCGGATCTGTTGATAGCACTGGTCAATGGAGCTCACGCCGTCAAGCGCCCCACGTTCTTTCAGCAGCAACCGCCATGTGGTCAAAGCGGCCGCGGGCAGCAGTCGTGTCTTGATGCCGTCAAGGCTGACAAAAAGCGAAAAAGGGAATTCGCGGATGCCGTCGCTGCTCGGTTCGATGATTCCCGCCGTCAGCGGCGATTTTCGTGTCCGGCGGAAGAGAAACAACCATCTTCCCGGCGGCAGGCGCACGCCCTGCCGACCGGCAAAGCCGAGCAGCCAGGATTTCCAGGCCACACCATCCGCGGTGCTGAGCACGGCGATGTAATCCTGGTAAAAAGGCAGTTTGCCGTAAACCTCCAGTGCGGCGGTTTTCCTGCTGCCGAATAAGTTTTGAAGTATGCTCATCGAGTTCGAACCCGCGGGTGTGAACCAGGTATCAGCGCGGCCAGCTCACCGGGCCGGGCAGCAGCTGGTCAAAACCAACCTTGAGCGGCACAAGGGCAAAACCCGGCTGGGTGCGCACCACGGCGGGTTCCCCGTCCTTGGCCGGGGTAACGATCAGGCTTTCCGGCAATTGCAGGGAGACGCGCCATTCGGACAGCCGGGTGCTTTCGAGCCTGGTGCCGCTGCTGATGAGGTAGGCGGGAAACGCAATGCTGCCGCCGGTAACCCGCAGCGAGGTCTTCATGCCGGTTTCCTCGTTTATCGCCTCAATGGTGACGGCAGGGGCTGCGTGGAGATCCCACAGGGCTTCGCCCCGTTTGTAGCGGTTGCCGCTGAAGCGCAGCCTGAGTGCTTTGCGCTTGTCGTCCTCCAGGCCATTGAAGAGCAGCTGGGTGAATCGCGCTGCCGCCTGGTCGGCCTGGTCTCCGGCATCATCGATCATCACTTCCACGCGATGGCTCTTGGGGCGCCCGCCTTCATCAAAAAGAAATTCCCGCCACTGCTGGCACTCTTTCAGAAAGCGCTTCTGGGCTTCGTTGAGAATGGCGGCAGAGGAGTCGGCGGCGGGTTTTGCCTGCAGCAGGCCGTATTTTTTGACAAAGACTTCGAAGCCGTTATCGGCCGAAAAGAAGAAGTCGTTGAGCACGGCGGCACTGCCGACCTGGATGGTCAGGGTGCGCAGGTTGCCTTCAATGTTGTCCTCGATGATCCAGCGCTCAGGGTTGCCGAAGGGGAAGGTGTCGCCTATTTTTTTCTGCCATTCGCCGATAAAGGAGGCAAAGGAGGTGCTGACTCCGGAGGCGACTTTGCCCTTGAGCAGCGAAATGCCGTGGCTCTCTATGGCGGCGAGTCGCAAGGCCAGGGGTTCGCCGCGGCTTAAGGCGTCCCGTTCAACCTTGTTGGCAAAGATGCGGAGCGCGGAAAAGGCGTCCATGGGGGCGGCCCCTGTTTCCGGTTTGGCGCTGAGCGCCTGCCAGGACTGGGTGGCGTCGTCGCTGAGTTCCTTGACGGCGTTGTAGAAGTCGTTTTGCGACTCGTCAAGCATGCTCATGTAGCGGTTGCCGCTGTAGACGTAGGCCGTTTTTTCCACCTTTTGCTCCAGGGACCGCAAGGATGACGAGGCAAGTGCCTTGTTCACCGCGTTCCACAGCACCTCTTTGACTCCCTGGATATCTTTCAACGGCATGGCGTCGAGAAAGGCGTCCATGGGCCAGACACTGATGTCGAGGAAGATGCCCTGCTGGTTCATGACCTCCTGGCGGAAGGCCTGCCATGACTTGGTGGAGAGGATGCGGGCGGCCGGATCAACATCCCGGATGGTATTGTGCCAGAATTGCAGGCACCGCTGCCAGCTTTCCAGCATCACCTCGGTCATGGCCGCGTGGACGGGCTTCAGGCCGACCGTGGCGGCCGGGTATTTCTGGCGCAGGCTTTCATGGATGTTGCTCAGTGTCGTGTACTGGGTCGTCAGCCAGGATGCCCTGGCCATGCGGGGCGGATCAAGACCGGGACTGAGGCTGTCCGCCGTGATGGCGTCCTGGGAGCTTACCGCCTTGATGGCGGCAATGGTGGCGTCTCGTTCCGACAGCCAGACGATATGGCGCATAAAGGAATCAAGGGCGGCCTGCAGTTCCGGTTTTTTCCATTTCTCCCCCTGCAGACCGGCGATAAGTGCCTGTATTTCCCCTGATTTCGTTTCTCTTTCCTTTTGCCATGCCTGGTTCCAGAACCCGAGCACCGCAAGGGGATCGGTGCCTGGTTCCTGGAGGCGTTTGCTTTCCTCGGGGGTAAAAAGCGGACCGAAGTCAAGGGCGACCCGTACCGCTTTTTTGACCGCCGGCATGTCCGGGTCAAGTTGACCGTCGTCGTGGACCACATGACTGTTCCGGCGGATGAAGGCGGCCCACTGCGAGCCGATGTTCTGCTCGGTATCCTGGCAGATTTGGGAATGACGGGTGGCGGTGGAAGTCAGGGAATTGATATCTCCCGGGGGCTGGTCGGTCAGGGCTTTTCCCAGGAGAAGATAATCCTCCTGACAGGAAGCCTTTATCGCCGCGGTCCAGACAAGATCGTCGCGGCCGATGGCGGAGAGGAAGTCGATCCCCTCCAGGAAACGCTTGGCCTCGGCGCTGAAGGATGCAAAATCGTTGTCATCGCCGGGTCGCATCGGCATGACGTTCAGGTTGCCGTATGAGGCGTTGATCATGGTGATGGCGTCCTGGATTTTCTTCCACAGCTCGGGATAATAGGTGGCCCAGAATTCCTGGAGCCGCCCCATGCCGTCCCGTGCCTGGAACATGGTGCCGCGAAACTTGGCAAAGGTGAAATTCGGCATGTCGCCGTAAGGGTAGCCCTTGACCAGCCGTTCCACCTCAAGGCGATTGATGGCCCGCATGGCAGGGGACTGCCAGGGAACAAAGTCAAAGCCGGCCATGATATCGTTGCCGGAAATGGCTTTTCCCGCCTTGGTGTCAAGATACAGCAGGAGCAGTTTGAGAAACCGGGCCTTTTCAGCCGGATCGGCCAGCCTTTCCATGGCGGCGAAATTCTCCCCGGCGGCAAGCAGCATCGGGTGGAGCACCATCTGTTCCAGCAGCGCGTCTTCAATGCGGCCGATCTTTCGGACGATGCCGTGTTCCTTTGATTTGAAAAAGCGGCGGACGCCCTGTTCCATGAGCTGCAAGCGGCCACGGTCAAGTGTGTCAATCACTGTGACGACTTCATTGAAATCAACGGGCTGCGCGGGCTGTCCTTTGCCGAGCAGCATGGTCTGTGCCTTGCGGGCATGAAGCTCGAGGGGCTGCACCAGATTGAGCAATCGGTTGTAGCCGCTGATCAGCAGCCAGGCGGTGACCACCAGGATGACTGTCGCCGTGACGCCTGCCGCGATACGGAAGGTGATCTCCTGCTTGGCCATTCTGCCGGCGCGGTTGACCAGTCCCTGTTCCCGGAAGACTTTCCGGTAGAATATGTTGATGAAATAGGCCCGGGACTGGACAAAGGATTTGGCGAATTCCGCCATGATTCCCTTATCCTCCGCCTTTGCCCCGGACAGCAGTGCCCTGGCGATGGAGCGGCCTTCCTGGAGGCCGCTGCTGAAATAGCAGCCGCGCAGCAGCAGAGGTGAGTGAAAGCGGTCGCCGCTGAAGATGAAGCCAAGGTATTCCCGCAGGGTATCCTTCACCCGGCTGAATTCACCGGGAAAGGCATAGACCCGGTCCGCCTCCGGGCCGGGGGTGATGTCCCGCAGCCGGCGCATGGACCAGCCGTGCAGTCTGCCGTGCAGGAGTTCAAAGAAGTGGTTGAATTCCTCCGGGTTGAACCCCTTGGAGGCGATGTCGCGTCGATTCCAGCCCACTGCCTGGGTACGTTCCTGGGCGGAAAGCGAGGCGCAGAATTCGGCGAAACCGTAAACCAGGTCAAGTTTCGACACCATGATGTACACGGGAAACTCGATACCCAGCACCGCGACCAGCTCGTGCAGTTTTTCCTGGATGTTTCGGGACTTGTTCCTGATGGTGTCCGGCGAATCCTGCAGCAGGGAGGTGGCCGGAATGGTGACGATGACCCCGTTTATCGGACAGCGGCTGCGGTAGCGGCCGAGCAGTTTGAGAAAGGCACGCCACTCCCGGCGGTCAGGGGCGGTGTCAACGGGCATGGTGAAACGGCCGGCGGTGTCGATGATGACCGCGTCGTTGGTGAACCACCAGTCGCAGTTGACGGTGCCGCCCGCGCCGGTCAGCGCATCCTTGCCCAGCGGGAAGTCAAGGCCTGATTCGCGCAGGGTGGTGGTTTTTCCCGATTGGGGCTCGCCGATGAGCAGAAACCACGGCAGGTCGTAAATCTTGACCTTGCTTGCCTTGAGCGTCGCCATGGCGTCGGCCCAGCGGCCCTTGATATCCTGGACCGCGAGTTTCGACTGCTGACGCTGCTGGTCCTCGGCCTGCTGCTGCCGGTCAAGTTCGTCTCCCATTTTTTTCCCGCGTCGTTTTTCAAACAGGCGCCAAAGGAAATAGATGCCGACAATGAGCAGGACGGTGAGCAGGATGCCGCCCAGCCCCAGCAGCAGATATTTTGATCCCAGTTTCAGGCCGAGCCGGGTGAGGTAGTAGCCGAGGATGCCGATGATGACCATGATGCCGGCAAGGGCGGAAAGGGGCGAACGCAACAGGGAAAGTAGTTTTGACATGGCTTTTTTATCCGAAAACTTTTTTTTCACCACGGAGAACACGGAGGATTTTGTTTTTTTCTCTGCGTGTTCGCTGTGCACCGTGGTTGATTTTCATGTTTCGTTGTGGCTGACCATTCCGGTCCAGCCATGCAGGTTACTCGATGAGCGACCGACTGACATCGTTGATCACCCCGGCAATATCGTTCCACATCCATTGGCTGGTGATAAAGTAAATGAGAAAGGAAACCAGCAGCACGGCAATGATGGCCGACAAACCGAACAGTTTCGGCAAATATCTGGTGTCTCCGGCAATGACGTGTTCGGCGCCCGGAGTAAGGCGGCGCTCGTCGTCGGGCAAGCGGTTCGGCAGCAGCGCATAGGTTCGCAGTTTCAGCCCGGTCACCTTTTCCGGCTGGTTGCGGTATCTGCCCCGGAAACCCAAGGCCAGAATGGTGTAGAACAGCTCGGCCAGTTCCGGGTCCCGGTAGCCTTCGTTTTCCAGCAGATCGTAAAATCGTTCGCCCACCACGCTGGTTCGGAAGAATTCCATTTCAAGCAGCCGTTCATGCCATTCCTTGGCCCGGTTCCATGCGGAGGAGAGAATGACCTCGTCGGCAAAGCCGGTCATGATGTATTTGATGGTCGGAAGCTTCGGCTGCAGCGCGGCGACGGTCTGCAGGGAGGCCTCCATGCCGGCCAGGCGGGTGACGATGTCGGCGCGCAGGGAATGGGAATCGACTTGTTCACCGGCTTCAAGCCGGTAGCGGAAACCGAGGAGATAATCAATCACCGGTCGGGCGGCGTTCATTATTCTGTTGTCCATTATTTTTCTCCCTGCTCGATGTGCACGTAAAGACTGATGTCCGAGGTGGCGTCAACCGGGATGCCGTAGATGACGAGATAAAGGTCCCGGCAGAGATCAAGCCAGAATTCCGAGGTGCGCGATATGTCCACCTGATAGTAGTGCAGGCCGCTTTTGTCCGGCAGACCGGAGGGGATGCGGCGCAGTCTCTGGCAGGACAGGCCCCTGGTTCGGGAAATGATCAGCTCCTCCATGCGGGAGGGCGGCGCAATTTTTACCCGGTAATCGCTCAGCATGGCATCGACCTGGCTTTCCGTCATATCGGTGACGATGCAGAGATAGGTCTTGACCCTGGTGCCCTGGGCCGGTTCGAGCCATTCCTTGTCAATGCGGCAGACACGCTGGTCGCCTTCGATTTCAAAACGACGGTGGATGTAGTCGACCACCACTCCGCCCTCGATCATCTGCTCAACCAGCTTCAGCACCGTTTCCATGACAAAGGTGAGATTGTCATGGTCATAGGGGGGGATGGTCAGCCGGGTGTCGGGGTAGAGGGCGACCAGTTCTCCGGCCAGCCGGACAAGCTCCAGGTACAGGTGAAAGGGGTGAATGTGTTCCGCATTGAGAAGCTGCTGCATGAGCAGGCCGTAGCTTGCCGAAATCTGCAGGCGGGAAAGATTCGCCAGTATGCGCAGCGGGTCGCCGGTCAGCGAGATTCTTTTGGCCGACATTTCGCCTTGGAGAAAATTCGCCTGATTGCTCAGCTTGACCACCACATTCTTGGTGCGCTCCCGCAGATGGGAGGAGGCGGTGATGTGGAGCAGCGGCGGGATGTGCGCCGCCTTGAAGACGGGCAGCTTGGAGGACGACCATTCCATTTCGCCGATCTGCATGGCCTCGAACTGGTCCCCCGGATGGGGACCGAAAAAAATCTGAACGTTCCACAGGCGGCTCAGGATCGTCTGCTCATTCTGGCCGTTGTTTTCGTCGGCCAGGGTGTTTTCCTTCAGGACAAAGGTGCGGGCAACGCCCTTTTCCTCCTCGCCCAGTTCATGCACCAGAGGGCGGTGCGGCTCCGGCCGCCTGATGCCGAACCAGACGGGCAGACCCGTATCGAGCTGATCTTTCTGGTCTGCAAAGGATTTTTCCGCGGCATGTCCGTTATCCGGCACATTGATCCAGGTGCCGTCCTTGAGGCGGAAAACGGCGCGATCGATCTTAATGCGGAAGCCGGCCAGGGCGGCGCTGTTTATCTGCAGGTCGCCGATGCCCCACCAGTAGGGGGTGAGGGTGGTGGCCATTTCGCATTCCAGCATGTGCCTGCTGCGGCCGGAGGCCTGGTAATGGTGGGGCAGGAGAAACATCCCCTCATGCCAGTGAACCTCGGCTGTTTCGCTTTTTCCTGTCACGGCGCAAGCTCCATTCTATTGTCTTTGATGTTCACCTTGTAGCTCGGCGCAAAATTGTTTTTTTCCGGAGAAATGACGATCTGCTGACCGAGGCGGTCCACGTTGTTTTCATAGTCGGCGTAAATGATCACCTTGGTGACTCCCTCGGGGATAGTGATTTTCACCTCCCGCCGGGCGTCACCCTTGATGGCGACATGCTGGATTTCTTCACCCACGAGCCGGTCGCGGAGGGTTTCTCCGAACCAGTTTTCCGGGCCAATCTCAAGGACCGATTCGGAGACGGCGCGGTCGACCACGACGATGTCGACCGGCAGCAGGACATCATCGTTTATGGAGGGATCGGCGGCAAAGTTGAGGGTGATATCGGAAAATTTCTTGGGCGCGGCACAGGCCCCAAGCATGACGGACAGGATGAGAAATAGAAAGAGACGACAGGATTTTTTCCCCATTATGGATATTCCTCCTCAGTTTGGTAATTTTTACTTCCGTTCAGTTGGGTTGCGATTTTTCCTTGTACTTCCTGAGCTTCGTCTGAATCTGTTCCCGCACCACCTGTTCCGCCATCCCTTCGCTTTCCACTTTGGTCAGGGTGGCCCTGACGGTGTTGGCGATATCCTGGGGGGTGAGTGCTTTTTTGCCGAGAGGCAGCAGTCCCTTGCCTTGATCATCCGTGTCGGCCAGGGCCTTGCCGAGCCGCGCGCCGAACCGGGCGGCAAAGGGCATGTATCCTTCGCGCTGGGCGGCAAGCAGCAAAACCAGCAGGTGATAGAGGGTCTCCAGGCGGGCTGCGAGAATTTTCTCCCGGCCGGTTTTGTCGGACGCCAGGCGAAGCGCCTCCCGCAGATCTCCTTCCAGCTCCGGCAGTTGCAGTTTGTTGGTTCCGGCAACAGGGCTTTCGGCATCATCCAGAAAGCCTTTTGCAATTCTTTCAATTTTCAGGGCAAAGTCAAGCCAGAGGGGGTCATCATGGCTTTGCTCCGAACGGGATTCCGCCATTGCCGGCTCGGCGGGAGCGGAAGGGGAAACATCAGGGGCCGGAGAAAGGGCGGCGGCTCTGCCCGGTTGCGGGCGGCCGTAGGAAATGCCGAATCTTTCCAGCAGGGGCTGGTCGGAACGAATATAGCGGGAAACCAGGCTCCGCCCCTCTTCGAGCAATGCCTTGCAGAAATGCAGCGGAGTAATGCCCTCCTTGTCTTTTTTTGCCGCAAGATCAAGCACCCGCCAGACCCGCGGGGCGATGATCAGCGTGCCCGGCATGGTCTGCAACATGGGCTGCAGGTTGATATTGGCAAGGCAGGGATCAAGGATTTTATAGCGCGCGCCGGACAGCAGGGTGCGCACGCTGGAAAATTGCTCGCCCTCTTTTTCATCCATTGCCTTGATCAGGGCCAGAAACAGCCTGCTGATATCGCAGTAGCCGCCCTCGGCCGGCATGCGGTTCGAGAGTTCTTCCCACACCGGGTTGAATTCCGGCGAGAAAACATAGTCCTTGCGGGGGTCGCTGAACCCTTTGTCGCTGAAGGAGTTCAGTACATCAAGGATCGACCCCTGAAAAAGCTGGATAATGGTGGAGCCGACAATGAAGGTATCGCCCATTTTCAGGGGGAAGGTCTTTGCCGGCTGGATTTTTTTGCCTTTCAGCCATGTGCCGTTGGTGCTCTGCAGATCGCGCAGGCACCAGGACGGGCCCTCTCGGAGGATTTCGGCGTGCCGCCCGGAAATTTCCAGATCAAGGGCCAGGGAAAGGATGTTTCCCACGTTGCGGCCGATATTGCCCTGTTTGTCAATGAGGCAGTTCAGCCCGTCCATCGGGCCGTCAATCACTTCAAGAACGAGCTGCTCAGTCATTGAGTTTACAGTTGCCCATCTGTTGTGCCAGATTCTCGGCCCGTTCCCGGAACGCCGATGTTGCCGGGATGTCTTTCAGGTAGTCGCAGGCCATGGTGTAATTTCCTTCGTTGTAATAGCGGTATGCTTCATTAAAGAATCTGCCGTGCAAATTGTAGTTCTTGGGGTCACCATCCGATTGCGCGGGCGCGGCCGGGGCAGGCGGCGCGACAGCGGGAGCGGGGGCAACAAGCGGAGGCGCGGCCTGTTGCGCGGCCGGTGGCGGAGCGGTGGGTGCCTTGGGCGGGGCATCATCCTTGTCCCGGGTGAAAAAAAGCACCAGGGCAACAACAAGCAGAATTCCCAGCAGCGCGGCGCCGCCGAGAAGCAGATAGCGGCTGATCCCGGTTTTTTGTGAGGGGAATCCGGATTTGAGGCCGCCGTCGGCCGGTTGGGAGAAGGGGTCTTCCCAGGAACTCTGCCCCTCGAAATCATCAAAGGCGTTGCGACTGCTTGCCGGGGGAAAAGCCGGTGCCGGCTCCGCTTGGGGAGCGGAAGTGTCGCCGGAAAAATCGCCTCCTGGAAAAGGCGGCGGTGCCGGTTGCCGAAAGTCTCCTCCCCTGGGAGCCGGGTGCCCGGCAAAGGGGTCACGGGGGGGAGGCGCCGGCTGTTGCTGTTGGGCCTTGGCGAATTCCGCCGGGTCCGCCATGAAAAGCGTTGCATTGGTATCGATCTTTTTGCGCAGCCGGCAGAGGATTCTGCCCACGGTGAAGGCGGCGGGAGCGGCGATTTCAATGGTTGTCGACTTGTGGGTGATGCCGTTGTGGACCAGGCCGTTCAAGCCGAGAACCTGAATGACCACCTTGTCACCCCGTCTTTCAAGAACCAGGTGTTCGCGGCTCAGGGTGCGATCGTCAAGGATGATATCCTGCGTGGTGTCGCGGCCGACCGTCAGCCTGAGTCCGGAGGAGAGGGGCATTTCAACGGCACCGGCGGCTGTTTCCGCCTCAAAGAACAGATCTTCTTCCCGGATGGGAGGTCTGGGGGGGGCGGGTCGGGGTGGCGGCGCAACGGGCGCCTGGGGAGTGATCGTGACCTGCTCGCCGGCGAAACGGGGGCGCTGGGGGGAATCGAAACCGGCGTCTGCCGCAGGTGGTTCGGGTCTGCCGATATCGAGGCCGGAACCGATACGGGTTTTTTCACTGTCATTGACCGGCGTTGCGGGCGGTTGCGGCTTCCTGTCCGGGGAGAAAAACTCGACTCCCATGCCGATACGGGTCTTGTCGTCTTCGGGGAATTTCTGGTCATTCGTCATTGCGGGCACCAGAGATGGTGTTAAATTGGGCGTCCGGCGCAAAGGCGGCATTGAAACCTCTTCGTTTCAACGGCCGTTGACCCGGATTGGTCGCCGGTTCAGACAAGGCACGCCTTGCAGGCTCTCTGTACTGCTTCAACCATGCTTTTCTGGTAAAACTGATTTGTCAGTTTGTCGGAATCGCCCACTGCCGCCGGCCTGTCGGTAATAATTTTTTCAGTGATCCTGTTGCAAAGACGGTGCCGGAATTTTTACAAAGCCATCCCATTGCAAGCAATCAAAACTATACTATAAATTTGTATATAAATTTCCAGAAAATTTCAAGAAATCTCACAAAACAGCACGCAGGAATCGGATCACTGTTCCGGGGAGGGATGTTGCGCGGACCCCAAAATAGTCAACAATTACCTGGTCAGGTGTTTGTCGACGTAGCGGGCAAGGATTTCGGCGGTGGCCGAAGGCGGCCGCACGGAGAAGAAGTGGTCGATGATCGCATGGGCCATTTCATGGGCCAGCATCCCTTCATGCACATCGGCCACCGTGACGTAAATGGTGTTTTTTTCGTAAAGATACCAGGCCCGCATGGCGTCCTTGCTCCGGAAAAGCCGCTGGTAAACATCCCGCAGGCTGCCGGTGTCCGGATAGATTTTTATGGTCACCTTTTCCATTTTCCGGCGCATATCAAGAATTTCCTGAACCCGCATGAAGAGCGCGTCGATTTTCTCGGTGATGCCGTTGTCACCTGTTTCGTCGGAGGGCACCAGGAGGTGCGCGGCAGGGTCCCGGCGGCGGTCATATCGTATTTTGCCCGCAAACAGGTCAAGCACCTCGCGGCTTTCAAAAAGAAGCACGGCGTGCCGCGTTTCAAGCTGCTGCCATTTGCCGCCGTAAATGGTTGCCGCCCATGAGCTGCCCCCGGCGACGGCAATCAGCCATGCGGTCAGCAGGAGAACGAGGAAGGGGGGGCGCAGTGCATGACGTGCGGGATATGGAGTCGAAGTTGCCAAAGGCCGTCCATCCACTCTTTTACATTCTGTGCAGTTGGAAGTTGCTTTCAATGCGGCGGCGCACGTCCGTAAGCCCGCGGGTGAACTGATCCGGCAGATTGAGCTCTTCGGCCAGTTTTTCCAGATCGCGCACTTCCGTTTCGATTTCAGAGATTTTGCCGGCCAGGCTTTCGGTCATGGTGTTGAAATTTTCGGCCATGATCCGCATCTGGTCTTTTTTGCGGAAGTTGATCCGGTGGGTCAGGTCGCCGTTGCCTGCCGCGGCCAGGCCTTTTTCAATCCGGTACATGGGGCCTGCGATCTTGTGCGAAACAAAAAGAGTGACGGCGATTGCCGCCGCGCTGACGAGGAACAGGGTGATGAGGTTGGTGTAGAGGATCGCCGGCAGGATGCTCATGGCAGTGGATTGTATTTCCAGCCGCGAGTTCTGGAATGAAGAGGTCAGCGTGTCCTGGGACAAGACGAAAAGCAACTATTCCCGGACGATTAAAGCCGACCGTC
>AMWB02157658.1_pt3 | contig 41351 bp, 33 predicted proteins | sample 200311 | NCBI WGS metagenome assembly AMWB02 (sample SAMN02737377, study PRJNA173069) | bioreactor metagenome | biome: anode biofilm in microbial fuel cells | place: USA: California | collected 2010-12-16
AGGCACTTTAGGCACTTTAGGCACTTTAGGCAACCGCACGGCAACCGCCCGGTGGATCTGAAGAAGAAGAGAGGTACGAAAGTAAATGGCTGTGCCGGATAAGAAGCGTGACAGCGGTGTGCTCACCGAGGAAAAACAGAAGGTGGAGGAACCGCCTCTTTACAAGGTGCTGCTCCACAATGACGATTATACGACCATGGACTTCGTCATTATGATTCTGGAGACGGTTTTCCACAAGAATGCGGGCGAGGCCACCCGGATCATGCTCAATGTTCATCAGCAGGGCATCGGCGTGGCCGGGGTATACACCAGGGAGATTGCCGATACCAAAGTGCATATTGTCCACGACCTGGCGCGGAGGAATGAATTCCCCCTCAAGTGCTCCATGGAGCAGGTGTGAGTTAAGAAGACAGGAGACAGAAGTCAGGAGGCGGAATGGGCAGAATTAAGGCAGAGCGGAACTTTACAGTGAAAGGGCAGTTCACGGTTTGCTGTTAACGGTTGATGGATTTCCGAAGTGCGGAAATCATTTTCCGCCATAACTGTTACCATGGATCGGGAAAAGTTGTCGGCATGGGAAATGCCGTTCTCCTGACTTCTGTCTCCTGACTCCTGTCTCCTGACTTCGCAAGGAAAAAACATGATTAATCAAAAAGTTGAAATGGCCCTTGTCATGGCCATTCGTGAAGCGAAAAAACGCCGGCATGAGCATGTGACGGTGGAGCATATCCTTTTCGGCCTGCTCCATGATGAACTGGCGGTGCGGATTGTCAAGGGGTGCGATGGGGATGTGGACAATCTGAAAAAGGATCTTGAGGCCTTTTTCATGCTCAATCTGCCGGTTTATGACGAAAGCGACACACAGGATCCTGTGCAGACCATCGGCTTCAACCGCGTTCTGCAACGGGCCATTGCCCATGTGCAGAGCTGCGGCAAGGGGGAGGTGGATTCGGGCGACGTGCTGACCGCCATTTTTTCGGAACCGGAGTCATTTGCCGTCTATTTCCTGGAAAAAGAGGGCTTGAGCCGTTTCGAGGTCGTGCAGTATATTTCCCATAAATTACCCTCCCCGCCCCTTGCCATGCCTCGGGAAGAGCAGAAAAAAGAAAAGGAAAAGCAGAGCTCGGCATCCGCCCTGGAAAAATTCACCATCAGTTTTTCCCGGCGGGCCGCCGAAGGGCTCATTGATCCGTTGATCGGTCGCAACCGGGAATTGACCAGGGTGATGCAGGTTCTCTGCCGTCGACGGAAAAACAACCCGTTGCTGGTGGGCGAGCCCGGGGTGGGGAAGACCGCCATCGCCGAGGGACTGGCCCTGCGCATCCATGAGAACAAGGTTCCTGATCTGCTTTCAGATGCGGCCATTCATCTGCTTGACATGGGGGCGTTGCTTTCCGGCACTAAATACCGGGGTGATTTTGAAGAACGGCTGAAGGGGATCATTACCGAGGTGGAAAAGCAGCCGAACATCATTCTGGTCATCGATGAAATCCACACCATTGTCGGCGCGGGCGCAACCAGCGGCGGCAGCATGGATGCCTCCAATCTGCTGAAACCGGCTCTGCAATCCGGCACCCTGCGCTGCATCGGCTCCACCACCTATGAAGAATACAAGAACTACATTGAAAAAGATCGGGCCTTGTCCCGCCGGTTCCAGAAGATCGACATTGAAGAGCCGTCGGTGGATGAAACCTTTGAAATTCTCAAGGGGCTGAAATCCCGCTATGAGGAGCATCATGGCGTGAAGTTTTCCAGTCCGTCCTTGCGGGCCGCGGCCGAGCTTGCCGAGCGCTATATCAATGATCGTTTTCTGCCCGACAAGGCCATCGATGTGCTGGACGAGGTGGGGGCGGCGCTCAGGCTCGACGGCAAGGCACGGAAACGCAGAAGCGTCACCGTCCGTGATATTGAGACCGTGATTGCCCGGATGGCACGGATACCTGCCAAGAATATTTCCGGATCCGACATGGAGCAGTTGAAGGGCCTGACGGAGACGTTGCAGGGTCGTATTTTCGGGCAGGATCATGCCTTGGATGCGCTGGTTACCGCGGTGAAGCGCAGCCGGGCCGGACTGAAGGAGCCGGACCGCCCGACAGGATCCTTTTTGTTTGCCGGTCCCACCGGAGTGGGGAAAACCGAGGCGGCCCGCCAGCTTGCCCAGGCGCTTTCCATCCATTTCGAGCGCTTTGACATGAGCGAGTACATGGAAAAGCACGCAGTGGCACGGCTGATCGGCGCGCCGCCCGGTTATGTCGGGTTTGACCAGGGCGGCCTGTTGACCGACGCCATCAGGAAGCACCCCTATTGTGTTCTGCTTCTGGATGAGATCGAAAAGGCCCATCCGGATATTTTCGGCATTCTCCTGCAGGTGATGGACCACTCAACGCTTACCGACAACGCGGGGCGCAAGGCGGATTTCCGCAATGTGATTCTCATCATGACCACCAATGCCGGGGCACGCGAGATAACCGGCCAGCCCATCGGTTTCATGTCCAGTAAAAAAGGGCGGGATCAGAAGGTGCTCAGGGATATGTTTTCACCGGAGTTCAGGAACCGGCTCGACGCCATCATCACCTTCAACTCACTGGAGCCGCTGGTGATGGAGCTGATTGTCGACAAGATGATCGGTGAGCTGCAGGAGCGTCTTGCCGACAGAAACGTCGTCATCCGCCTGGCGAAAAAAGCACGCGCCTGGCTGGCGGCGCAAGGATATGATCCCGACTACGGCGCCAGGCCCCTGCGGCGTCTCATCATGACGGAGATCGGCGACCGGATTACCGAGGAGATTCTTTTCGGCCGGTTGAGCCGGGGCGGCGCCGTGCTGGTCGATCGCTCCAAGAAGGGGTTTGTCTTCACCTATGATGAACCTGTAAAAAACTGAACTTTCAATGCAACGTCGCAAAGGAATAAAGAAATTTCGTAACCGCTCAGGTGTTGAGGCGAGAGACTGAAGACGAGAGGGCTGTTTGTCCTCCATGCGTTTCTATTTGTGACGCCTTTCCTTCAGCCTGCGGCCTTTAGCCTATCTCCCTGGATAGTTACGAAATTTCATTTTCAAACAATGTATTCCCTTTGCAACCCTGCGTCTTTGCGTTAAAAGCAGGAAGTGTTGTGATCCATCGTCCCATGAGTCGGAGAGGAATGAAACCGCGCGGCTCCGGAAAAATCTTTTTGGAACTTTTATGTTTTAAACTAATCGGATATATAATTGTTACGGAATTCAGGAGCCGGAAGAAAGGAGTCAGGAGCCGGAATCGGCAAATTTTCACACCCCATGTTCCCGCTTGTGACTCCTGGTTTCCAACTTCTCCTCAAATTATCAAATACTTGCGAAAAGGACCACAAATGAAACATGCAAAAAAATTGTATCTGACCGCTGTCCTGTCATTGGCGCTGGCATTTACCGGCTGTTCCAATCAAAATGATAAAAAAGCCGAAGCGCCTGCCGAGCAGAAAGAGGCGGCGGTTCAGGCTCCCGCCCAGGACGTGAAAGCGCTGCCTCCGGCTCAGGTGGCCGAGGCGGCAACATTGGAGGGTACCGTTGTCGAGACCTTTAACAGCGGCGGCTACACCTATATCCATCTTGATACCGGCAGCAAAAAATTGTGGGCCGCGGTGGGCGAGACCAGTGTTGCCGCGGGAGAAAAGGTGACCCTGCAGAACGGGCCGGTGATGACCGATTTTTACAGCAAAACCCTTGACCGGACTTTTCCGGAAATCATCTTTTCCGGCGGTTGTCAGGTTGCCGGCAAGGAACCACAGGCAGCTGCCGCGCCCGCCGGCGGGGAGGCTGCCCCTTCGTTTTCCGCGGCCCTGCAGGGTGAAGGCGCGGCTCCCGTGATGCCGCCGCCGGGCATGGGCGTGGAAGATGCCGGCGGCGGCAGTATCAAGGCCGTTACTCCGGCGCAGGAGGTGAAGGTTGACAAGGCTGAGGGAGAGAACGGTTACAAGGTGGAAGAAATTTTTGAAAAAGCAGCTGATCTGGCCGGCAAGAAGGTGAAAATCCGGGGCAAGGTGGTCAAGGTGTCGCCCAATATCATGGGTCGCAACTGGGTTCATCTGCAGGACGGTTCCGGCGACGCCATGAAAAACAGTCATGATCTGGTGGTCACCACAGCCGACGTGCCTGAATTGAATTCCATTGTTGTTGCCGAAGGTGTTCTGACCAAGGACAAGGATTTCGGTTCCGGTTACTTTTATAATGTCATCATCGAAGAGGCGCTTATAACCAAGTAGTTGTTACAGTGCCTAAAGTGTCTCAAGTGCTCTGAAATGCCTAAATTTTCGATACGTTCCGTTAAGAAAAACTCGTTCATTTAAGGCGTTTTAAGTACGTGAAGTACTTTAGGCACTTGAAGTACTTCAGGCACTTGAAAACATGAAAATCGTTGTTATCGGCCCCGGCGCCCTGGGATCTCTTTTCGCCTCCCAGCTTGCGGCAACGCCGGACAATGACGTCTGGCTGCTCGATCATGATCCTGAACGGGCAGCGCGCATTGACGGGAAACTCCTGCTGACCATGGGTGAGCAGGAGTTTTGTCGTTTTGTCTCCGCCACGGCCGACGCCGCCCGCATCGGGCCGGCGGATCTGGTTCTGCACTGCGTCAAATCAAGGGATGTGGCAGCCGGGTTACGTGCCGCTTTTCCTCTCTTCACGCCACGGACCATCTTGATATCCTTCCAGAACGGTATCGGGCATCTCGACACCCTGGCCCGGATGAAGCTGCCCATGCCGCCTGCCTTGGGGGTAACCGCCATGGGGGCGACGCTCCTCGCTCCCGGCCATGTGCGCCATGGCGGTGCAGGGATGACCCGCATCGGTTTCGCCTGCCCGGCGGACCGGGAAAGTCATCTGCGCCTGGAAGGGGCGGCCTCTTTGTTCCGGGCAACCGGCATGATGGCGGAAAAGGTGGAAAACATCGGCGAATATGTCTGGGCCAAACTGCTGGTCAATCTGGGGATAAATGCCCTTTCCGCGCTGTATGGCTGTCCGAACGGCGACCTTCTTGCCATTGACGAGGCCAGGGGGAAAATGATTGCCGCGGTGCGGGAAGGGGAGGCGGTTGCCAGGGCTCTGGGCATCCGGCTGGAGGATGATCCGGTGGCCCGGACTCTTGCCGTCTGCCGGGCCACGGCGGGCAACATCTCTTCCATGCTGCAGGATGTGCGGCAGAAAAGGCCCACCGAGATAGACGCCATCAACGGGGCCGTGTCCGCCAGGGCGGAAGAGCTGGGGATTGCAGCTCCGGTCAACCGGGAGCTGGTTCGGCGGGTGCGGGAGCTTGAAGCCGGATATCTCCGGACAGCACCTCATGGACCATGCCCTGATCGTCTCTGATGTGCAGGCGGCCTTCACTGTCCGGACCCAGGGAAAGACCGCGTACCGCCTTGCCCTGGGTGGTGAGCCAGCTGATTCGTTTGCCCACGGTGTAATCCCTTTTTTTCCACTCCGTCAGGATTTCTCCGAAAGCGCCTTTCTCCATTTTTTTTATCATGATGTCCAGTTCGCCGAGAATTGCCGCCAACAGGGGGAGGCGTTTTTGCATGATGGTGGCGTCGTGCCGGGCAAGCGAGGTGGTTTTGTCCCGGATTTCCTGGGGAAAGGCGGAAAGAGGGGTGCTGATATTTAAGCCGATCCCCAGCACCACAAGCGGTCGGCCGGCAATGAATTCCGTTTCCGTCAGGATGCCGCCGCACTTACGGCCGGAAATCAGCAGGTCATTGGGCCACTTGATGGCCGGTTCAATCCGGCAGATGCGGGAAACGGCTCGGCAGAGAGCAACACCGGCGCCAAGGGTGATTTTCGGCAGATCAGCGGGTTCCAGGGTCGGCCGCAGAAGAAGGGAAAAATAGAGTCCGCTTTCTCCGTGGGAAAGCCATTGTTTGCCAAGCCTGCCCCGGCCCCCGGTCTGGTGGTGGGCGATGACCACGGTGCCGGAGGGGATGCCCTCCCGGCCCAATTGCAGGGCGTCGCTGTTGGTGGAGGCGGTTTCCCGGAGTTGTACAAGCGGATGGCCGGCGATTGCCCCTTGCCGGGAAATTTCTTGCCGGAATGAATCCTCGATGGTGGAGGTTGTATCGTTCATGGTCCCATGGTACCCGAAAGACGGAAGGATGGGAATGGGGATTGCGGAATGCGGAATGCGGATTGCGGATCGCGGATTTTGGATTATAGTGGTTCCTTGCTGGAATGATCAACCAAGCCAATTTAAGATGGTTCCGTAAAAACTAAAAAAAACAACCACGGAGGCCGCGGAGCACACAGAGATAACTTCTTGTAATTTAAAAGATTTTTTCTGTGTTCTCTGTGGTGAAGAAAGATTTTTTACGAGACCATCAATTCAAGCAAAAGAACCTACTCAACAAGGAGACATCCCATGCCGTACGTCAACATCCGGGTTGCCGGAATACTGAGCCGCGAACAGAAAGAGGATATCTGCGCCGGGGTAACCGATGTCATTTCCCGAGTGGCCGGCAAGCCCAAGGAATCCATCCTGATTTTTATCGACGAGGTTGCCCATGAAAATATCGCCAGCGGCGGCAATATGCTGAAAAAACCTGCTGCAACCAAGTAAGATGGCGGATCAACAGGAATCCCGGCAGCGGCTGCAATGGTTGCGGGAAGAGATCGCCCGCCATGATTACCGGTATTATGTGCTGGACGCCCCGCTGATCGCCGATGTCGAATATGATCGCCTGTTCCGCGAACTGCTGGAGCTGGAGGAGCGATTTCCCGATCTGGTCACCCCTGATTCCCCCAGTCAACGGGTTGGCGGAGCGCCGCTGGATAAATTTTCCCAGGTGATCCACCGTTTCCCCATGCTCAGCCTGGAAAACGCCTTTTCCGAGGCGGAACTGCGGGCCTTTGAGGAGCGCCTGCTCCGTTACCTGAAAGAAGGGACCGGATTGGCCTATGCCGCTGAACCAAAACTGGACGGACTGGCCGTTGAGCTTGTTTATGAGAATGGCCTGCTGGTGCAGGGCTCGACCCGGGGAGACGGTCGTACCGGAGAAAATATCACGGCAAACCTGAAGACCATCCCTGCCATTCCTCTGCGCCTGCGGGGCGAGGCGCCGGGTCTGCTTGAGGTGCGCGGTGAAGTCTTCATGGCGCCGGCAGGTTTCCGCGAATTAAACAAAGAGCGGGAAACCGCCGCCGAACCGTTGTTTGCCAATCCCCGCAATGCGGCGGCCGGCTCGCTCCGTCAGCTCGACCCCCGGCTCACTGCCCGGCGTCCCCTTGATTTTTACGCATACGGCATCAGCGACCCGTCCCTGGTAAACTGCGGGGGGCAGATGGAACTGTTGCGGCAGCTTCGTCTGTTTGGCTTCAAGGTGAGCCCGCTGGCCAGGTTTTGCCCGACCATGGCCGCGGTTATCGAACATTACCGCTATCTGCTGGAGGTTCGATCAGGTCTTGACTATGAAATCGACGGCATGGTGGTCAAGGTTGACTCCTTTGCCCTGCAGGAGCGGCTGGGGAGCAAGGCCAGAAGCCCCCGTTGGGCGCTTGCCTGTAAATTCCCCGCCTCCCAGGCGACAACCCGCCTGCAAACCATTGAATTTCAGGTGGGCCGCACCGGGGCGGTCACCCCGGTGGCTATCCTTGAGCCCGTTGCCATCGGCGGGGTGACGGTCAGCCGAGCCACCCTGCACAATGAAGAGGAAATCAAGCGCAAGGATCTGCGCCTCGGCGACATGGTGCTGGTGCAGCGGGCCGGGGACGTTATCCCGGAAATAGTCCAGCCCCTTGTCGACCGACGCACCGGGGACGAGCGGCCCGTTGTCATGCCCGCCGAATGTCCGGCCTGCGGCCATAAGCTGGTACGGGAGCCCGGCGAGGTCGCCATCCGCTGTGTCAATCCCCATTGCCCGGCGCAGCGGTTGCGCAGTCTCATTCATTTCAGCGGAAAATCGGGCGTGGACATCGAGGGGCTGGGCAAAAAGGCCATGGAACAGCTTTTTAACGAGAAGCTGGTGACCGATATCCCGGATATCTATACCCTCCGAGCCGAGGTCCTGGAAAAGCTCGATGGCTGGGCGGCAAAATCGGCGGAAAACGCGGTGGCGGCGATAAGGGCCGGGAAAACCAGCTCCCTGGCCCGTTTCCTCTCCGCCCTGGGGATACGCCATGTGGGCGAAGTGACGGCGCAACTCCTTGAGGAGCGTTTCGAAACCCTGGAAAATCTGATCAGGGCCGGAAAAGACGAGCTGCTGGAAATCGAGGGTGTCGGGCTGCAGGTGGCGGAGTCCATCCGGGATTATTTTGATGACCCGGCCGTGCTCGCCATGCTGCGGCGGTTGCAGGAGCTCGGGCTTTCCCAGCAAAGGGAACGGGGCCATGCCGGGGAAAACCGTTCCCTTGGCGATGCTGTTTTTCTTTTCACCGGCACCCTTGCCTCCTGCTCGCGGGATGAGGCCAAGGAAATGGTGAAAAAACTGGGCGGCCGGGTGGCGTCGTCACTGAACAAGACGGTAACGCACCTTGTCTGCGGCGACAAGCCGGGGAGCAAACTGAAAAAGGCGGAGGAGTTGGGAATCGCCATTGTCGATGAGCAGGAATTTCAACGATTAACCGGGGGCAATCAATAATTGATGAAATCGAAAAGGTCTTTTTTTACCACAGAGAGCACAGAGGGCGCAGAGAAAACGTTTTGAATTACAGCCGGTTATCTCCGTGTGCTCCGTGGTCTCTGTGGTTGATTCTAGGTTTTTGGTAACTATCCAGCTGTTTAGACTGTAGACTGAAGGCTATAGGGCTGCCGGTGCTGTCGTATTACATATTTTAGGCGCTTTTCCTTCAGTCTACAGCCTTCAGCCTATCTACCTGGATAGTTACAGTTTTTGCGAAATTATCAATAATTCACAAGCCGAGGAATCATCATGGCAATAAAAACAATACGGGCCAAGGTTTCAGGCCGGGTACAGGGGGTTTATTTCCGTGCCTTCACCCAGGAGGAGGCGGAACGTCTGGGTCTTACGGGCTGGGTGCGTAATCTGCCGGACAGATCGGTTGAGGCGGTGATCCGCGGCGAGGCGGAGCAGGTCGACCGGATGATTGCCTGGCTGCACAAAGGGTCCCCCATGGCGGAAGTGAGGGAGGTTCTGGTGGAGCCTTGCGCCTGCGGCGACGAATTTCCGGATTTTGCCGTCCGCTCCTAGCCCTTGCCGGGCAGACGGAATCCGTCCCGGTGTTTGTCGAAGGCCTCTTTCGCCAGTTTTTTGAGTTCTTTTTTTATTTGCGGCAGGGGGATCAGCGGGGGAATCCGGGGAATTTCCGTTTGCACCTGCACCGGTGGAGTCAGCCGCATTTTTTTTTCCATGGAGTCTAGAAAACCGTTTTCCGGTGCTCCTTCCATGGCGCCATGGGAGCTGTCGGTATCCATCAGGCGCAGAAAGCCCATGATTGTGCCGATGTCGTTTTGCCGGTAAAAAATTTTGATTTCTTCTTCGATGGTTTCCTGATCATCAAGGAGTTCGGCGTATTTCTCCCGGTAGCGGGCAACATCCTGAGTGAGCTGCTCATAGGTCTGCATGAAAAGATGCGTGAAGCGACCGGAGGCGGTAAGCCCCTTTGTTTTCACGCCGTCAAAAATACGGTCCCGCAATGTGGGTGAGGTGAGGATGTAGGGGTCGTAATACAATTGTTCTTCCAGCCCGGTGAGGGAAAGAAAATCACTGATCAGCTTTTCATCGTTTAACATGATGTAGATGCGATTCAAGTCCCAGACGATTTTCTGCCCCACTGTTTTGTGGTGGGACAAAATGTCTTTTTCAAGGTCGGCCTTGTCCTCCTCAATGAGCTTGCGAAAGCCGAAATAGCGGTCCGCCAGTTCCTTCTTTATTTCAAAACTGAGAAACTGACTGATGTCGGAAGTCATGGGTTGCGTCCCCCGGGAAGGCGGAAGGGAAAAATGCGGCGGAAGCTGCCGCGGCAGATGCACATTTTTTTCTTGACACAAATGAAGATAAAGGAAAAAGGATAAAGGGCAAAGCAAAAAGCGTCCTTTTGTAAAAAAAATGTAACTCTCCGGCTCAAGGCGCAAAACCTGCTTCTGCTGCCGGCTTGTTGCAAAAAATTGCTGTTGCCGCGGGAACAAGAAAAGCGGTTTTCCCCAAACACCGGCGAGGAAGAGTCCGCATGGCAGTATTTCAAGATAATTCAGCCCGCCTGGTTAAAGATGCCGCCGATATCATCGAAGTCATCGGCGAGCATGTCCAGCTGCAGCGCGCCGGCGTGCGGTATAAAGGGCTCTGTCCGTTCCATTCGGAAAAAACTCCCTCCTTTACCGTGAGTCGCGAACGGCAGCTTTATCACTGCTTCGGCTGCAATGAAAGCGGTGATGTCTTGGCGTTCATGATGAAATATCATAACATGACCTTTCCCGATGCCGTGGCTGCGCTGGCCCGCCGCTACGGCGTCACCCTGGAGGAAAGCGAACTGTCGCCGGATGAGCGCCGGAAAAAAGAGGAGCGGGATCTCCTTTATCAGGCCAACGGGATCGCGGCCGGGATTTTTCACCGGTTTTTAGCCGAAGATCCCGGAGCGTTCAAGGCACGCCGGTATCTGGAAAAACGGGGGATAGGCGAGGAGATCATCAATCGTTTCCAGCTTGGTTATGCACCGGAACGATGGGATTTTCTGGTGCACGGCCTGTCTGATGCGCGCGTTGCGGAAAAAGAGGCGGTGGCCGCCGGCCTGCTGGTGAAAAAAGATGACGGCGGGGTTTATGATCGCTTCCGGGATCGGGTTATTTTTCCGATTTTTTCCGCAAATGGTCAGATTGCCGGCTTTGGCGGGAGAATTCTCGGAGACGGGCAACCGAAATATCTGAACAGCCCGGAAACAGCGGTTTTTAATAAAAGCAGCACCCTGTTCGGCCTCTATCAGACCAAGGCCGCCATTCGCCAGGCGCGCAAATGCCTCGTCGTCGAGGGGAATTTTGATCTGCTTTCTTTGGTGGCACGGGGGTTGGAGTATGTTGTCGCCCCTCTCGGCACGGCGCTCACTGCCCAGCATGTCAAGATTTTGAAGCGATATACCTCCGAAGCGATTGTCCTTTTTGATGGGGATCAGGCCGGGGTCAAGGCGGCCATGCGCTCGGTGCCTCTTTTCCTTGCCGAGCAGCTCGATGCCAGGGTGGTCGTGCTTCCCGCGGATCAGGATCCGGATTCCTTTGTCAACAAGTTCGGCAAGGAGCAGTTGGAACAAAAAATAAAGCAGGCCAAGGAGTTACCGGAATTCCTTTTTGGCCGGCTGGTGGAAGAGCATGGTTTGAGTCTGGCGGGCAAAGGCAGGATCCTGCGGGAACTGCTGCCTGTCATTGCCTCCATCGGCAATCGCCCGTTGCAGAAAAATCTTTTTGTCGCCCATTTCAGCGACAAGCTCGGGCTGCCTCCGGAGGCCATGCTGGATTCAGCGGCTTTTCCTCCGGCCGGGCAGCGATCAGCCCCTGCTCCCCCGGCGGCGAAGCCTTTGCAATTGTCCCGGAACTATCGCCGGGTGCTGGAGTTTCTGCTGGTCTACCCCGATACCCTGCCCGATTTTCTCCAGGCCGGGCTGGAAGAATTTGCCGAAAATGAAAATGAGGCAGGGGAAATTATCCTCGCCGCATTAAAGAGTCCGGCGTTGCAACATGAAAAGAAACCCGGCACCGAGGAGTTGCTGGAAAACCTGCCGCAACGGGAAAGGAGTTTTGTGGCGCAGATCCTGATTGACGCGCCCGCCTTTGACGATGGAATAAAGGAAGCCATGCTTGCGGAAATGACGGCCTGGTTGCGCAGGCAGGTATGGCAGTTGCGTAAGGCGATTCTGGTGAAGAGTATTCATGAGGCACAGCTTCACGGTAATGATGATTTGTTGATGGAACTTCTCGAAAAGAAAAAAGAAATGGACGAAGCTTCATATCCATAATATGTTGTACTGGTTTTGTTGACCCCGGCGCGATGGACATTCCCCTTCAGGAGTATATCTTGTGGCAAAAAGAAAAAAGCTGAACAAAGAGCATGAATTGCTGGAAGAGGCTGATCAGACGGATTTTCTGGCGGCGGGCGATGATCTGCCGCCGGAAAACCAGCTGGACGAATCCGCGGATGACCTTACCTTCCTGTTCGGAGATAATGAGGCGGAAGAACCGGAGGAATCGGAAGTTGATGATAATGACTTTTATTACGGTACAAATGAAGAGCTGATCAGTGTCGGGCCCGCGTCGGCCGCCCTGATGCGGGAAATTGATCCGGTTAAGGCCTATTTGCGGGAAATGGGAGCCGTTCCCCTCCTTTCCTCGCCTGAAGAAATTGAAATAGCCAAAAAAATCGAAAAGGGGCAGCGTTACATGCAGAACGGACTGCTGGCCATCCCTCTTACCCTGGAGGTGCTGCGCAGGAACCGTGACGACCTGGTTGCAGGGAATTGCCAGATCGGTGATGTGTTGCGCGGGATCAATGAAAATGACGGCGCCAAGATAAAGGAAAAATTTGTTCGGCAGGTTACCGAGGCCCTGCGCATCGACAGGGAGCGAAAAGCCCTGCGCGCCGACCTGCATGATGCAGCGCTGGATCAGCCTTCCAGTGTGAAGATCATGGTGCGTATTGACCGCTCCAATCATTCCATCGCCGCTCTTTTCCAGGATGATCTGCTGCAGGCCAAGTATCTGGGCGAAGCCCTGGATGAGGTGAAAGCCCTGGTCAAGCAGTTTGAGGCACTGGCAACCCGCAAAAAAAATGAAGGCACCGGCAGCGAAAAAATAGACAGACAACTCTCCGGTCTGGAGGAGGAGTGCGGTCTTGATTATGAATCTCTTGCCCAGGCGCTGGCCCAGATAGGCCTTGGTGAGGAAATAAGCCGCGAGGCCAAAAAAGAGCTTACCCATGCCAATCTGCGGCTGGTGGTCAGCGTTGCCAAGAAGTATATGAACAGGGGCTTGCAGCTGCTTGATCTCATCCAGGAGGGCAATATCGGTTTGATGAAGGCGGTGGATAAGTTTGAGTACCGTCGGGGATTCAAGTTCAGTACCTATGCAACCTGGTGGATACGGCAGGCCATCAACCGCGCCATTGCCGATCAGGGACGGACCATTCGTATTCCGGTGCACATGATCGACACCATCAACCGTCTGCTGAAAGGGGCCAAGGAGTTTGTCCGCGATGAGGGTCGGGAGCCCACTCCGGAAGAGATTTCCGCCCGGCTTGATGTGGACCTTGAAAAGGTGCGCAATATTCTCAAGATCTGTAAGGAGCCCGTTTCCCTTGACACCCCTGTCGGCAGTGACGAGGAAAGCAACCTGACCGATTTTATCGAAGATGCCGATGCCGTCTCCCCCCATGAGGCAACCATCCAGGACAATCTGCGCCAGCAGCTGCGCAAGGTGCTGGGCTCCCTGACCGAGAGAGAGGAAAGCGTGTTGCGCATGCGTTTCGGCATCGACACGGAAAAAGACCTCACCCTGGAGGAGGTCGGCAAGACCTTTTCCGTTACCCGGGAAAGAATTCGCCAGATAGAGGCCAAGGCCTTGAAAAAATTGAAACATCCGAATCGGAAAAAACATCTGGAAAGTTTCATGCGAGACTGATTGCCGAACTTGTGAATGAATTATTAGACCGGATTGCCCTTTCGCTCGCTCCGGGCCTTGGGCCGCGGAGCTGGAACAAGCTGCTGGATGTCTTTGGTGACGCGGGGACCGTTTTAGCGGCGGATCACGAGCTGATTCGCCGGAAAGTTCCCGGTGTCGGCGCAAAAGTCATCGCCGCTATCGACAGGGTGCGGCTGCGGGCCGAAGCGGAGTCGGAGCTTGAGCGCGCTTCCCGTGCCGGGATCCGGATAATCGCCTCCTGTGATGACGATTATCCGGAACTGCTCAGCAATATCAGCGACCCGCCTGTTCTTCTCTATGTCAAGGGTGATGCGGCGCTGCTGAGAAGCCCCTGTCTCGGAATTGTCGGGGCCAGGGCCTCCACTGTCTATGGGCAGCGAATCGCGGCTGATTTGGCGGGCCGCCTTTGCCGGAGGGGATTGACCGTGGTCAGCGGCCTTGCGCTCGGCATCGATGCCGCGGCCCATTCCGGCGCCTTGCGGGCAAACGGTGCCACCATTGCCGTTCTCGGGTGCGGGCTGGACGTGGTATATCCCCGGCAGAATGAAAATCTCCATGCGGAAATAGGTGAACGGGGCGCCCTGGTCAGTGAATACCGCCTCGGCACCCTGCCGGAACCGTTCCGTTTCCCGGCGCGTAATCGCATCATCAGCGGCCTTTCCCTCGGGGTGGTTGTCGTCGAGGCGGCGAAAAAGTCCGGCTCCCTGATTACGGCGCGAATGGCCCTTGAGCAGGGCCGTGAGGTCTTTGCCATCCCCGGCCGCATCGATTCCAGCAAAAGCGAGGGGGCTCATCGCCTGCTGCAGGAAGGGGCCAAGCTGGTGCATAGCGTTGATGATATCCTGGAAGAAATTGCCCATGGTGTTTCCGACCTTTGTCCGCCGCAGAAGAAGTCTGCGGCACGGATTGCCCTGTCGACCGAGGAGGCAATACTTTTTGCCCTGCTTGATGTCTATCCGCGCAATATTGATGAATTGATCCAGCAGAGCGGCATGACCGCCCAGAAGGTCAATGAGGTGCTGTTGCTTCTTGAATTAAAAGGAGCGATTGAGGTGCTGCCGGGTGGGCAATATCAGAAGAAAGGTGAGGGGATGGGGTAGTTTGGGGGAGTCAGGAGTCAGGAGTCAGGAGTCAGGAGTCAGGAGTCAGGAGTCAGGAAAAATACTAACCGTCTAGAAATTCGCAATAAATTTTCGATGTTCTCTTGATTCTTTGCTGTTCCCCTCTGTATTCTGACTCCTGTCTCCTGACTTCTTTATGATATATGATCTTTCATAAAATTATTTTTTTTATTCATCTTGATTGGCCAGCTATAAAGTAAACAAATTATGTCTAAATCATTGATCATTGTTGAATCTCCGGCCAAGGCCCGGACCCTGCAGAGATATCTCGGCAATTCTTTTACCGTAAAGGCCTCTGTCGGGCATATCCGCGATTTGCCGGTTAAAACTCTCGGCGTGGATGTGGAGCATGACTTCCAGCCGAAGTATGTCACCATCCGCGGCAAGGGAAAAATCATTAATGAGCTGAAGGCCGCGGCAAAGAGCGCTGATGAAATTTATCTCGCCCCTGACCCGGATCGTGAAGGCGAGGCCATTGCCTGGCATATTGCCTCGTCAATCGAGGTTACCGATAAGCCGGTTCATCGGGTTCTTTTTCATGAGTTGACCAAAAAAGCCATTCTTGCCGCCATTGCCAATGCCACCGAGATCGACCACAATAAATTCGAGGCGCAGCAGGCCCGCCGCATACTTGACAGGCTGGTCGGTTATCAGATTTCCCCTTTGCTGTGGGATAAAGTGCGGCGCGGACTCAGCGCCGGACGGGTTCAGTCCGTTGCCGTGCGCATGGTTTGCGAGCGGGAAAAGGAAATAGCCGCCTTTACCGCGGTTGAGTATTGGTCGGTGACCGCCGCCCTGCAGCAGGATGGCCCCCCTTCTTTTTCGGCTCAGGTTGAGGAGGTGAACGGCCAGAAGCTGACAAACAGAAAAAACAGCCGCATCAAGGATGAAGATCAGGCCCGGATTATTGTCGCTGATCTGAAAAAGGCTGATTTCATCATTAAAAAAGTCAGCAAGAAAAAGACCAAACGCAATCCCAGTCCGCCCTTTATCACCAGCACCATGCAGATCGAGGCGAACCGCAAGCTGCGTTTCTCGGCAAAAAAAACCATGACCCTGGCCCAGCGCCTCTATGAGGGAATCGCCATCGGCGATGACGGTCCCACCGGACTGATAACCTATATGCGTACCGATTCTACCCGCATTAACGATGATGCCCTGGGCCAGGCCAGGGACTTTATCCGCACCGCCTACGGCCCTGATTTCCTCCCGGAAAAGGCCAATATTTACCGGGCGAAAAAGTCGGCCCAGGACGCCCATGAGGCGATTCGGCCGACCGATGTCACGAAAACGCCGGAACAACTTGTCCCTTATCTGGAAAAGGACATGTTGTCCCTTTACACCCTGATCTGGAAACGGTTTGTGGCAAGCCAGATGTCTCCCGCTCTTTACGACCAGACCACGGTTACTATCGTGGCCGGCGATTATGGTTTGAAGGCGGCGGGCTCCATTGTTCGCTTTCTCGGCTTCATGACCCTCTATGTGGAAGCGGTCGATGAAGGACAGGCCGCCCAGGGACAGGAAAAAGATGTTGTGCTGCCTGATCTGCTGGAAGGCGCCCGGCTCGATTTGCTCGACCTGGAGGCAAAGCAGCATTTTACCCAGCCTCCTCCTCGATATACCGAGGCCACTCTGGTCAAGGCTTTGGAGGAAAACGGCGTGGGCCGGCCGAGCACCTATGCCTCGATTTTGTCCACCATCCAGGAAAAGGAATATGTTCTGCTGGATCAGCGCAAATTTTTCCCCACCGATCTCGGCACACTGGTGAACGAACTGCTTGTGCAGCATTTCCCCGCTATCATGGACACGGAGTTCACCGCCATGATGGAACAGAATCTTGATCAGGTGGAGGAAGGCACCGTTGACTGGCTGCGGATTCTGCGCGATTTTTACGGTCCCTTCAGCCAGGCGCTGGAGCAGGCGAAAAAGGAAATGAAGTCGGTCAAGCGTTCAGCCGAGCCGACGGATATCCGCTGCTCCCTCTGCAATGGAATCATGGTGATCAAGTGGGGGAAGAAAGGGGAGTTTCTTGCCTGTGAAAAATATCCTGAGTGTAAAAACACCCAGGATTTCAGCCGGGACGGCAGCGGCGGCATAATCCCGGTGGAGAGGGATGTACCGGAGGAGTCGGGCCAGGTCTGCGAGAAATGCGGCAAACCCCTGGTGTATAAAGTTGGCCGTTATGGCAAATTCCTTGCATGTTCTGGATATCCGGAGTGCAAGCACATTCAGGCCGAAACAACCGGGGTGCGCTGCCCAGAGCCAGGTTGTGACGGCGAATTGATAAAAAAGATTTCCAAGCGGGGCAAGGTCTTCTACAGTTGCAACCGCTATCCCAAATGTTCTTTTGCCTTGTGGGATAAGCCGGTGAGCCGGAGGTGCCCCGATTGCGACTCTCCCTATCTGCTGGAGAAGGAAAGCAAGAAAAGCGGACGGTATTTGAAATGTCCGGATGCGAAGTGTGGTTTCAGGGAAAAAATAAACGATGAGGAAGAATGAGATTGTAAAAAAAATGGACTTTTTTCGGTTTGATGCTTAAAATATTTTTATGATTCACCGCTTTTTGGGGCAAAGTCTATATTCAGGAGGCTGACATGATTTCCGGAATCCACTCATCCCTTTCCGCTCTGCACGCATTTGCAAAAAAACAGGAATCAATTGCCGATAATACAGCCAACGTCAATACGGACGGCTTTAAAAAGACGCGGGTGACCATCGACAGCCAGGCAAATGGCGCGGTGACGCCCGAGGTCGCAAGAATAACCACTCCGGGGCCGATGGTATATGAACAGGGGCAGGATGGTTATGGATTGGTGGAAAAATCAAACGTGGAGATCAGCGAGGAGATTCCGCAGGCCATGTTGAACCGACGGTTTTATCAGGCGAACATAAAATCCGTTCAAATCGCCGATGAGATGCTGGGAAGCCTGCTTGATATCAAGGGGTGAGCGGGAAGACGGGGAAGCACAAAATGAATCCTGAGCGAGTGAGCGGCGGGGTTATAATCTTTTCAAGAGTCAAGAGTCAAGAGTCAAGAGTCAAGAGTCAAGAGTCAAGAGTCAAGAGTCAAGAGTCAAGAGTCAAGAGTCAGGAGTCAAGAGTCAGGAGTCAAGAGTCAGGAGTCAGGAGTCAGGAGTCAGGAGGCAAGAGGCAGGAAAAATTTTATTGCCAACCGATCCAATCAATCAGTCAATCCAACCAGCGAAACCAATCACACCAGATCGTTGTAAGTGATCCGTCCCTCCACCAGCGTCAGGACCGCCTTGCCGGTCAATTCCCAGTTCAGGAAAGGTGAATTGCTGCTTTTCGAAACAATCTGTTCCTTTGTGTAAACAAACTTCCTGTCCGGATCGACAACGGTAATATCGGCCGCGCTTCCCAGCGAAAGTGCTCCGCCGGCGACGCCGAGAATGCGCGCCGGCCCGGTAGATAGAAGTTCCACCATGCGGGCCGGAGTCAGCAGATTTTTTCTCACCAGGGCCAGGGTCAGGGGAACGGCGGTTTCCAGGCCGATGATTCCGTTGGCTGCCTGGTCAAATTCCACATCTTTTTCCATATCGCTGTGCGGCGCGTGGTCGGTGGCAATGGCGTCAATGGTGCCGTCTGCCAGGCCATCGATAATTGCCGCCATGTCGTCCGCTGTCCGCAGGGGCGGATTCATCTTTGCACGGGTGTCGTATTTGCCGATGGCCTCTTCGGTGAGGGTAAAGTAATGGGGCGCGGTTTCGGCTGTAACTTTGCAACCTTTTGCCTTGGCGCGACGGATCAGCTCAACGGACTCCCGGGTGCTGATGTGCGCAATGTGAATGGGCCGGTTGACATATTCGGCAAGGGCCAAATCGCGGTAAATCATGATCTCTTCAGCCACCCGGGGAATGCCGCGCAGGCCGAGCCTGGTGGACAGCGCGCCTTCGTTCATCACGCCGCTTGTGCTTAAGCTCATTTCTTCGGCGTGGGAAATGACGAGCAGGTTGTGGTTGCCGCTGTACTCCAGGGCGCGTCGCATCAGCTGACTGTTGGCCACCGGCCGACCATCGTCGGAAACCGCAACGGCGCCCGCTCTTTTCAGTTCCCCGAATTCCGCAAGTTCAGTCCCCTGGCTGTTTTTGCTGATGGCGCCCACCGGATAAACCCGGGCGGATCCCTCCTGCGCGGCTTTGGTGAGAATGAGGGAAGTAACGGCTTGTCCGTCATTAACCGGTTTGGTGTTCGGCATGCAGGCAACAGCTGTGAATCCGCCGGCTGCCGCGGCTTTCGTGCCGCTGGCGACAGTCTCCTTGTATTCTTCTCCCGGCTCACGCAGATGAACATGGATGTCGATCAGCCCGGGGAGAAGCCATTTTCCCGCGAGATCAACGGTTTTCGTCCCTTGCGGGCAGGGAAACGAGCCTGTCTTGCCGATTTGGCTGATTTTCCCGTCCTGGATAAGCAGATCGCCCGTTTCATCAATGTTGTTTTGCGGGTCAATGATGCGTCCATTCTGCAGGAGCAGCTGCGGAGTATTCATCTCTCATCGCCTCCCATGATCAGATAGAGTAATGCCATGCGCACCGCAACCCCGTTGGTGACCTGGTCCATGATGACCGACTGCTCGCCGTCAGCCACGTCAAAGGTCATTTCCACCCCGCGGTTGATGGGACCGGGGTGCATGATGACGGCATCTTTTTTAGCCAGTTGTAAAAGGGTTTTGTTGATGCCGAAAAAAGAGGCATATTCCCGCAGTGAGGGAATGAGTGGGTCAAGTTGACGTTCCTGCTGAATACGCAGGGCCATGACCACATCGGCATCACGAACGGCATCTTCGATTGCCGGGCATACGGTCGCGCCCATCTGCTCGACTCCGGGCGGAATCAGGGTCGCGGGACCGCTGACATACACGTCAGCCCCCATTTTGGTGAAGCCGATAATATTGGAATGGGCAACCCGGCTGTGGCTGATATCGCCGATAATCGCAATTTTCAATCCTTCTATTTTCTTTTTGTGGTGCCGGACGGTCATCATGTCAAGCAGGGCCTGGCTGGGATGCTCGTGGGTTCCGTCGCCGGCATTGATGACCGAGGCCCCGATATGTTGTGCCAGCATGTGGGCGGAGCCGGAACTTGAATGGCGGATGACGATGATATCGGGTTTCATTGAGGAAAGATTTTTCGCGGTATCGATCAGGGTCTCCCCTTTTTTGGCACTGCTGGTTGAGGCCGAGATGTTAAAGGTATCGGCACTCATTCGTTTTGCCGCGATTTCAAAGGAAAGCCTGGTGCGCGTGCTTGGCTCGAAAAAAAGGTGGATAACCGTTTTGCCGCGCAGGGTGGGGACTTTTTTGATGGATCGCTGAGAGATTTCCTTGAACGATTCCGCCGCGGTCAGGATAAAATTGATATCTCCGGCGGAAAGTTCTTCTATTCCCAGTATGTGTTTATGCTGAAAGCGGTATTCGGATTCCATGGACGCTGTAAGTGGGGTAAAACCGCTCCTCCTGCATTCAGGTTATAAGCTGGTTTGTCACTATCTCGGTGTAAAACTTGTTTCAGGTTTGGGGTTACATAGTGAATACTTTTTAATCAATGAATAATATCACCTATTCGGCGCCATCGTACAGAAAAATTTTCCTTGTTCCAGGACCAATACAACATGAAAGCCTTTCCCTTGACTGCTTTCAGGTCGACGAATCCCCAGAAGCGACTGTCATGACTGTTGTCCCGGTTGTCTCCCATGACAAAAAGAGAGTTTGGTGGAACAGTAACCGGACCATAATTATCCCGGGGCGGGATGGAGCCTGAATAGATATTCGGATCCAGGTTGACGGCGTTTTTTACCTGAATTTCCGAGCCGTTGACAAACACCTTTTTGTTTTTTATCTCGACCCGGTCACCGGAAACGCCGATTACCCGTTTGATGAAATCCTGCGCAGGGTTTTCCGGATATTTGAAGACGACCACGTCAAGTCTTTCCGGAGTGTTGAATGGAACCCATGCCTCGCCGGTGAAGGGGTTCTTGATGCCGTAGCTAAATTTGTTGACCAGGATATGGTCGCCGATCAGCAGGGTGGGAATCATGGAGCCGGAAGGGATTTTAAATGCCTGCACGACAAATGTGCGAATAAAAAGGGCTAAAACCAGGGCAATGATAATTGCTTCTGCATACTCGCGAATTACGGATTTTTTCTTGGGAAGTGACAAGATGTGCTCCATCTGTGATTTGTATGTCTCTTAATTGGGAAAGAAAAAGTCTGTTGGGAATAAATCTTGCTTTCTCGCTTTCCGTGCTTGCGCGGAGAAAACAAATGAGCGGCATTGATTCAGGCAAACTGACGGAATTTTCCGGCAAATGCGAGAGGATAAACATTAAAAATTTACTCCATAACCGATGAAAATACAAGGGTGTTTGTTCAGGGAGTACGGAAGTGGCCTGAAAGGTTCCTCATTGCGCGGCAAAAAAAAAATAAATTTTCACAAAAAAAGACTAACTTGCTAAAATTAAAATAAAAAATAGTTCGGGGCCGTGTGCAATCGTTGTTCCCCCACATATGGTGGATGGAAATAAATGTTCCTACAAAATGTTGGATCACGGGCGTTTGAGTTTTGTGGAAAAGAAGAAAATCAACTGAAAAAAATGAGATAACCAGCCAAATTAGCGTGTATTTTTAAATAGTTTGCGGTTGACATTCGTTTGTGGAAATGTGTTTAATATTTTTGTGTATCACGTAACATGCGCTGAGTATGCGGAAAAGAAGGGCGCCAAGAATGAATTTTTTCAGACGAAAGGCATATGGCTTCGCTCAAACCCACTAAATCTCGATTCGGAAGTTTTGCCCTGCCTTTTATGCGGCAGCAGCATTTGACCATCGGCCTGGATATCGGGTCCCACGCAGTCAAGGTGTGCGAGCTCGCGGCAAACGGCAAAAGGATGAAGCTGCAGAGTCTCGGCAGTGCCAGGCTGCCTGTGGACGCGGTTCAGGACGGGGAGTTGAAAGACCCTGCCGCTGTTGCCGGCATTATAAAAAAATTGATCGATAACTTAAAGATAAAGGGGAAAAAAGTCGGTATTTCAATTTCCGGCTATTCCGTTATTCTGAAAAAGATCAATCTGGCGGTAATGAACGAAAAGCAGCTTGATGCCCATATTCAATCAGAGGCTGAACAGTATATTCCCTTTGACCTGGCCGACGTTTATCTTGATTATCAGGATTTAAAAACAAACATCGACAATGAATCCCGCACGGATGTCATGCTGGTGGCGGCAAAAAGAGAAGTCGTTGATGCCTATCTGGAAATGCTGCGCAGTATCGGCTTGATTCCGGTCCTGGTTGATGTTGATGCCTTTGCCCTGGAAAACTCTTATGAAATAAATTACGGGGAAGAGGGCAACGTGGTGCTGGTCGATATCGGTTCCTCAAAGATGAATATCAATATCATCTCCCGGGGCGCCTCTCTTTTTGCTCGTGATGTGGTGCTTGGCAGCAGGCAGCTCTCCGAACAGATTCAGGAACGTTTCGATCTGGATTTTGAGGAGGCCGAAGGTTACAAAATCGGGCTTCACTCGCCGGATGCAAAAAAGGAAGATCTCGAGGAAATTTTTGTCGGCACCATCACCCAGTGGATTCTCGAAATCAAAAAAGCGATCGATTTTTACAACTCCAATTTTCCGGAAAATCCTTTGACCAAAATCGTCATGAGCGGCGGTGGGGCCAAGGTAAAAGGTCTTGATCGGTTTTTCTCCGAGGAAACAGGGCTGCCGGTCGAGGTCTTTAACCCCTTTGCGCTAACGGATATCGATGAGAGTCGAATCGATCCCGAATATATTAAAAATGTTGCCCCTGAAATGGCGATTTCAATTGGGCTTGCAACCCGGCCATGCCCTTTTTGATGGCTTTGATCGCGGAATCACTTGGAGTTTATGGTTTTTCAGTGATCTTCGGTGATGAAAAACTTACGGATACAAACGTATAGAGAATCATGATACGAATAAATCTCTTGCCTATCCGGCAAATGAAAAAGCGGTTGCAAACCAGAAACGAGGTCATAGCCTTTGTCGCCTCATTGGTGGTTGTGCTTGCCTTGTTGGTGATGGCGTCGTTGAGCATGACTCGGACGGTGACAACACTTCAGGCCGATATCGGCGCTTTAAACGCAAAAAAGGCCAAGTATGACAAAATTATTCAAGAAATTAAACAATTGGAGACGGAAAAGGCGAAGTTGACGACCAAGATCGATGCCATCAAAATGCTGAAGTCGCAGTCGCAGATTTCAGTTCGTCTCCTTGATGCAATCGCAACTGCCACTCCGGCGGACAGCATCTGGCTGAAAACTTTGAAACAGATAGGCAACACGGTAGACATAGAGGGTATAGCTTTGGATAACACCCGTCTTGCCGGTTATATGGAGACGCTCACCGCCTCTCCTTATTTCGCCGGTGCAACCCTTGGAAAATCTTCCTTGGAGACGGTTGCCGGACAGCAGTTGAAATCGTTCTCGCTCTCATTGGCGGTTCAGGCGCCTGCCGGCGGGAATACAGAATCAAAACAGGGCGATGTGAAATGAGTCTGAACAAAGTGAAGATTCAAGCGGCACTGAACGCTTTTCTTGATGACAAAGTCGCTGCTTTGAAATTGCCGCACAAGCTGGGTATTGCGCTGGTCGCCCTTTTGGTGCCCTGCGCCGCCTTTTATTTTCTCAGTTACTCTCCCAAGACAAAAGAGATAACCGCCCTTGAGGCACAGAAGGCAACACTGACGGCGGAAGTTGCCAAGGTTGAAAAGGCCGCAAGCGAAATCGATAAACATCGGGCGGAGATGGCGGAAACCAAGCTGATGTTTGCCGAGGCTTCAAGGCTTCTGCCCCAGGAACAGGAGATTCCTTCCCTGCTGACCAGTATTTCCGATCTCGGACAGAATTCCGGGCTCGATTTTCTTTCCTTTATTCCAAAAGCTGAAATCGCGAAAGAATTTTACGCGGAAATTCCCGTTGATATCAAGGTGCGCGGGCCGTATCACAATGTCGGCGTTTTTTTGGATAAAGTCAGCGATCTGTCCCGAATCGTCACCGTTTCCAACATCAATATGGGTGGACCGAAGAAGGTTGCGGGTGAAATGATCCTGGAAACGTCCTTCAATCTCGTGACCTATCGCTTTGTCGAAACGGAACCGCAACCGGCCGTTCAGAAAAAGCCGGGGCAAAAGTAAACAGAATGCAGGAGATGTAATTTCACTCATGTGCAGAGAAAAAAAACAGACATTTTCCGCGGGGAAGAAAATCTTCCTGGGATGCGTTGCAACATCGGTGCTCGTAATGGGGACGGCGGTGCTGCATGGCAAAGAAACCGTGGAAAACGAGGTTGTGAACACGCAAATAACTGAAAACGCATTTTCTGAAAAGGTACAAGATCTGATGCGGTTTCTTTCCGGAGATACCGACAGCTTTGCATACAAAAGAGAGGGGCGCACTGATCCCTTCATGCCTTTTGTTTCGGAAACAGAGGTGGCGACGGATGAGGAAATCCCCGTGGAAGAATTGTACGGCATGAGGAAATTCGAGCCGGGACAGCTTTCGCTTGTCGCCATCGTCCTTACCGAGGAGGGGCCGTTGGCCATGGTGCAGGATTCGGTGGGAAAAGGCTATGTCATCAGAAACGGCACGGAGATCGGCAGGGCCGGAACAGTTGATAAAATTTCAGACAATGTCGTGGTTGTCAAGCAGCGCTATACAACCACGGCAGGCGAGGAGCGCTATAGTTTCGTGGAAATGCTTCTAAAGAAAGAGGGGGAAAAGTAACAATGACCCTGGTGTCCCGTATGACAAAAATAATCCTGACAGCAGTTCTTTTCTTGAGCGGCATTCTTTGTAACTCGCTGCAGGCGAGTGATGCCGTCAATCCCGGCTCCTATCTGATCAGCCGGGTTGAATGCCGGCAGAATGGGGGGGGATGGGCATGCACGATCAAAGGCAATGTGCAGCCTGCGTATACCATGTATGAGTTGTTCAGCCCGCATCGCGTCATTATCGACATTGCCCAGGGGGTCTTGGGAGATGGGGTGACGTTTCCCATGACGTTCACCGAGGGGCCGGTTTCCCGAATGAAAGGCACGGTGCTGACCGATCAGGATCCGGCGATAGCCCGGCTTGAACTTTTTCTTGCCGGTGATGACCCTTACACGGTCACGAGCAGCGGCGATGATATTCTCGTCCGTTTTGACAGGACCATGCAGGAAGTGAAAGAGGAGCGAGGTGCCCCGGAAACCATCATTTCCGACGTGTCGATCAGCTCCGCCGGCGATAAAACGACGGTTTATCTGAAATCAAACGGCCCGATCCAGTCGTACCAGTCAACGGAACAGGCAAAAGCCGCCGGTGCTCCGGCGCGCTTAATAGTTGACATCGCGGACGTGAAAACCAATGGGCATGCCGTTCCCGCCGATGAAAACTCACCCGTCGCCTTGGTGCGCACGGAAAATTACCGGAACGGCACGCGGGTCATTGTTGATTCGGCGACGGATGAATTATTCCGCTATTCCATTGTCGGGCAGGATGATGGTTTGTTGATCAATGTTGAGGCGGTAACCGTTGACCCATCCGCCGTTATCGCGGGAATTACCGGTATGCCCGCGGCAACGGTCACGACGGGACGTCCTGCATCTGAAACACAATCATTGCCCCAGGTTGCGCAGAAAAATCCTGCCGCTTCGGTCAGCAAATCAACAAAAAAAGGCGGCGACCAGGATTTTGCCTTTGCCGGGTACACCCAGCAGAAAATTTCAGTCGATTTTTATAAAATTGATCTGCACAATGTATTTCGTTTGATAGGTGAAATCAGCGGCAGAAATATCGTTGTGGCCGAAGGAGTCGGTGGTTCCTTGACCCTGGCCCTCAATGATGTGCCGTGGGATTTCGTCCTTGATGTTATCCTGAACTTGAAAGGACTGGCCAAGGAAGAACGATTCAACACCATTGTTATTTCGCAGAAGAGCGATGAATTCGCCTGGCCGGAAACGGCCGAGGAGAAGCTTGCCGTCACGCAGGAGGCTCTTTCCGTTACCAAACGGATGGATGTCCCCAAGGAAAGACTTGATGCGAGAAAGATTGTGCGCCAGGCCAAGGACCTTGAAGATGCAGGGAATTATGCCGGGGCGATGACACTGTATGAAAAGGCATTCCAATCCTGGCCGGATAATGGCGAACTGGCCAAGCGAATCACCAATATTGCTTTGGGGAGATTGGGAATGAGCGCCAAAGCCGCCCATTATGGGCAGATTGCCGGCCGTTTGCTGCCCAATGATAAGGGCGTTGCCCTGCAGACCGCACTCAGTCTGGCCAACATGGAGCGGGTGCAGGAGGCCAGGAATTATTTTGACGTGGCGGTGAGCGATGCCCGGCCCTCCCGTCAGGCATTGGCCGGTTATGCGGGATTCAGCGAAAACAACGATAGTTTTGATATGGCATTGTCGCTGCTGGCGCGCTATGAGTCATTGTACGGCACCTCGCTTGAAACCATGATCAGCAAGGCCAGAATTTATGACAAAATCGGTGATGCCGCCAAGGCAACCAATGAATACAGGATGATTCTTCTGTCCGGATATGAGGTTCCGGCGGATTTGGAAAATTATATTAAGGAACGGCTTCAGCAATAGAAGCAAGGATATTCTTAACGACAGCACCGGGTAACTCCACCTTATAATGACTGTCACGAACAGGTATGGAAATAAAGATGAAAATGACACCCCGCTTTTCTTATCATGGATCCAAGGGCCACTTTTTTTCACGGAAAAAGCAAAAAAGTGAAACCGCTTGTCAGGGTAGGATGCGCAATGGCGCCTTGATTGCCGGCGCAATTTTTCTGATTGTTCTGCTGAGCGGCTGCGCCAAGACTCCTCCGGAATTCAGGGGAGAACCGGAGGCGCAGGCATTCCTCGATAAGCATACCGCCGGTGCCTCCAATGCCGATGCCTTTAAGGATCCGGCGGAAAAAGCGAAAACCCCGGCCGTACTGCCGGAAAGATTCCAGCAGCCCACCTTTCTTTTGGAGGAAAATGATGGGCTGACGGATGCTGAATTCGCCATCCCTGTCGGCGCCGACATTTCTTCGCACGCCGCGCCGGTATCACTGCGGGAGATCATGAAGAAACTTGCCGTTCTCAAAGGAATGAATGTCAGCTGGGCAAGTGATGTGGATCAGGGCGCCCTGGTTGATGTCGATATCCGCGCGGAAGATGACTTCTTCGGTTCAATTGACAATATCCTCCGCCAGCTTGACTACTTTCATGAAGTGAAGGGAAATACGATCATAGTCAAGCATAAGGAAACGAAAAAGTTTCATGTTGCCATGCCCTTCATGTCCCCGGAGTTTAACCTCGGAGTCGGCGGCGATGTGCTTGGCGGCGGCGAGGATGTCGCCCATGAGTTGAAGGGAAATATCCAGATTACCAGCAAGCCGGAAAACGCCAACAGCTTTGATATCTGGGCCAATATCCGGCAGAATCTCGATCAGATCCTCGATATCTGGACAACCGAAGAGGTGGTCACTCCGCCCCCGGCACAACCGGGTCAGGTTGAGCAGACGGGAGAAGCCGCGAAACCGGCCGTTGTAACCAACCGAAAACCGGGGAAAGGCTATTATACCATTGATAAACCCGTCGGTCTGATCACCGTGACCGCGCCGCGTTCGTTGCTCGACAAGGTCAGTTCCTATATGGACAACCTGAAAAAGGAACTTTACCGGCAGGTTTCCATTGAAGCGAAAATCGTCGAGGTCACCCTGTCCGCCGACAACCGTACCGGGATCGACTGGGAAGACCTGCTGCAGAATGAAGGGAGTCCTTTTAATTTTTCAATGGATTTCCAGAAACTCAATCCCGCCTACCATAGTTCCGGCACCCAGAATAAATTTCTCACCCTCAATACGCAGAACTTTGGTCTTGTTCTCGACGCCATGGAACAGCAGGGGCATGTCGAGGTCATTTCCAACCCGAAAATCAGTGTCATGAACGGCCAGCCGGCCATGATTTCCGTCGGCGAGAGCATGACCTATATCGACACGGTCGAAGCCACAATTGATGAGGGAATCATCACCTACAGTGTCGAAACATCAAATGTCATGTCCGGACTCGGCATGGCGGTGATTGCCACCATTATCGATGACGACGAGGTGATTCTCACCCTGACCCCTGTCACCTCGAAAGTCGAAGAGCCGATCGAATACCGGCAATTCGGCAATGTGGGCAGCGAGGTCGGATTGCCGAAAGTGGCTATCCGTGAGATGACGACCCTGGTGCGGATTCGTAACGGCGAGATGCTGATCGTCGGCGGTCTGATTGATGGTGTCAGTGATTACACTGAGTCGCAGATTCCCAATCTGGGGGATATGCCGGGTCCGGCAGGCAAGCTGTTCGGCACCAGCGGCGCGGCGAAAACGCGGAAGGAGCTTGTTATTCTGTTACGGCCCGTTGTTTTGTAATTCCCTGAAAAACAAGAGCTGTTGCGAATAAAAAAAGGGGGAAAGCGGATGTTGTCCGCATGACCCCCCCTTTTTTTTGTTTGCCGGCGCATTTTTTTTACTGTTGTTGCTGCGCCTGTTGCTGTTGTTTCTTTTTGGCGCTTTGAAAAAGAGCCATGAAATTAACCGGCTCCATCAGGAAAGGCGCAAAGCCGCCGTCAATCGAGACCTGGCTCATGATCTGCCGGGTGAAGGGGAAAAGCAGCGTCGGACAGTCAACGGCAAGCACCATGGGCAAATGCTCTTCCGGGATGTTTTTCAAGACAAAAACGCCGGCATGTTCCACCTCGACAATAAAGAGGGTTTTGCCGTCTTTGCCGTTGGTCACCGTTGCCGTGACACTCAGGCACACTTCCCAGTGGTCGTTTTCCATTTTTTTGTTTTTCAGGCCGAGGTTTACTTCAACCTTGGGGCTTTGCTGCTGTTCCAGGTAGATTTCCGGCGCATTCGGGTTTTCAAAGGAAAGATCCTTCAGGTAAAGTTTCTGCAATCTGAAAACAGGAGCTTCGCCCTGGGGGGAAGCATTTTGCTCATTCTGTTCAGCCATGGTTTGTTCCTTTGTTGGTAAAAGTTTAACGTAACGACGCAGGTGTAAGGCTCTCGACTGAAGACTATCGGGCTGATTGTACAGCATTAAGTATATGTTGCGCCTTTCCTTCAGCCTGCAGCCTTTAGCCTGTCTACCTGCACATTAAAGTGCTTCAAGTGAAAGGTGCTCTCTGATTAGAAAGTACCATATCATTTACCAGTCTACCCGTCAACCCGTCCACCTTCAACTGAGTATCTGCTTCAGAAACATGCCCGTATAGGAACCGGGAGTTCGGGCGATTTGCTCCGGCGTGCCGGCGGCAATGATTTCGCCGCCCTGATCTCCACCCTCCGGCCCCAGATCAATGATATGGTCCGCTGTTTTAATCACGTCAAGATTGTGCTCGATGATGACGGCGGTATTGCCGCTGTCAACCAGGCGGGAAAGGACGCCAAGAAGATTTCTGATGTCGGCCGGATGCAGTCCGGTGGTTGGTTCATCGAGGATGTACAGGGTTTTGCCGGTGCTGCGTTTGCGCAGCTCCCGAGCCAGTTTGATCCGCTGGGCCTCGCCGCCGGAAAGGGTTACGGAGGACTGTCCCAGCGAAAGATAGGAAAGCCCCACATCGGCCATGGTCTGCAACCGGTTTTTGATTGCCGGCACATTGGTGAAAAATTGCAGCGCCTCTTCCACGTTCATGGCCAGGATGTCATGAATATTTTTGCCGCGATAGGTAATTTCCAGGGTTTCCCGGTTATATCGTTTGCCGTTGCAGTTCTCGCAGGTGACGTAGATATCCGGCAGAAAATGCATGGCGATCTTGATCACGCCGTCACCTTCACAGGCCTCGCAACGGCCGCCCTTGAGGTTGAAACTGAAGCGGCCCGCCTGATAGCCTCGCGCACGTGACTCCGGCAGTCGGGCCAGCAGTTCCCTGATCGGCGTGAGCACGCCGGTATAGGTCGCCGGGTTGGAGCGGGGAGTTCGACCAATGGGACTCTGGTCGATATCGATGACGGAATCGATCCGGTCAAGCCCCTTTATCGAGGCGAAAAGATCCTTGCCGCTGTGCCGCGTTTTGCCCAAGCCCTCTTTTGCCCCCTTGAAAAGACATTGCATGACAAGAGAACTTTTTCCTGATCCGGAAACCCCGGTTACGCAGGTCAGAGTGCCGAGGGGAAAGGAGGCGGCAACTTTTTTCAGGTTGTTGACAGAGGCGTCGAGCACTTTGATCCAGGCATCCTTCGAGGCCGGGTTGCGTCGACCGGCGGGCATGGGTATTTCCAGTCGACCGGACAGATAACCGCCGGTCAACGATTTTTCTTCTGCCATGAGGCCTGCCAGCGGGCCGTTGTAAATCACCTCTCCACCATGGATGCCCGCCCCGGGGCCGATGTCAAGCACGTGATCAGCCGCGGCGATGGTTTCGCTGTCATGCTCGACAACGATAACGGTATTGCCGATATCACGCAGGCTGGTCAAAGTGCGGATAAGCCGTTCATTGTCGCGTTGATGCAGGCCGATGCTTGGTTCATCAAGGATATAGAGGACCCCGGCCAGGCGTGAGCCTATCTGGGAGGCCAGCCGGATGCGCTGGGCTTCGCCCCCGGAAAGGGTACCGGCGGTGCGGCTCAGGGAAAGATAGCCCAGGCCCACATCCAGCAGAAAGGTGAGCCGATTGCCGATTTCCTTGATAACAGGGGCGGCAATGATCCGTTCCTGAGGGGTGAAAGCGATTTTCGGCAGTTCCCCGGCAAGCTGGACGATGCTCATGCCGGTCAGTTCGTGAATCGCCCAGGGGCCGACACGAACGGCAAGGGCCGCCGGTTTCAGCCGGGCTCCCCTGCAGGCCGGGCAGGTCTGTTCGTTCATGAACAGGGCCAGTTCCTCCCGAGCCGCACTGGAGCTGGTTTCCAGGTAGCGCCGGGCCAGCTGCGGCAGAATTCCCTCAAAAGGTTCCTCGGCGGTCAGGGTCCGGCTGCCGCGGACATAAAGAAAGGAAACAGCTTCCCGGCCCGTTCCATACAGGATGACTTTTTTTGCCTTTTCCGGAAGCTTGGCAAAGGGCGTCTCCAGATTGAAGGAGTAATGCTTTGCCAGGGCTTCCAGCAGCTGGGTGGAATAGGCGGAGGATGATCGCGTCCGCCAGGGGGCAATGGCGCCTTGACGCAGGGTCATATTCGGTTCCGGCACCACCAGCTGGGGGTCGAAAAATTGCTTGATTCCCAGGCCGCCGCACTCCTCGCAGGCACCCTTGGGATTGTTGAAGGAAAAAAGCTGGGGAGAAAGATCAAGCAGGCTGGTGCCGCACTGGATACAGGCGGAACGTTCACTGAAAAGTTTCGTCGTCTTGGTCTCGGGAAAGGAAACAAGGAGAAACCCATCAGTCAGGCGAAGGGCAGTGGCAATTGACTGGGAGAGACGTTGGCGGGCATCCGGCTTGATGACGATCCGGTCGATAACCGCCTCGATGGTATGGTGTTTTGTTCTGGCAAGCTCGATTTTTTCGTCAAGGCTGTGCTGCTCTCCGTCGATCTGCACCCGGACAAAGCCTTCCTTGCGCAGTTTGTTGAAAATTTCGGCATGTTCGCCTTTGCGCCGGTCAACCAGCGGGGCAAGCAGGATGCATTTCGTGCCCTGGGGCAGGGACAGCAGGCTTGTCACCATATTTTCCAGGGACTGGGGACGGATTTCCTCGCCGCAGTCCGGGCAGTACTGGCGGCCGGTCCGAGCATAAAGCAGCCTGAGATGATCATAAATTTCGGTGATGGTGCCCACGGTGGAACGGGGATTGCGGCTCGTGGTCCGCTGCTCGATGGAGACCGCCGGCGACAAGCCTTCCAGGGAATCCACATCCGGTTTATCCATCTGGCCGAGGAATTGCCGGGCATAGGTGGAAAGAGATTCGACATAGCGCCGCTGTCCTTCCGCATAAAGCGTATCAAACGCCAGGCTTGATTTGCCGGAACCGGAAAGGCCGGTGAAAACGATAAGCCGGTTGCGGGGCAGATCGACATCAATGTTTTTCAGGTTGTGCATCCGGGCGCCCCGGATGCGGATGTGAGTCGGTTCCATATTTTTTGAGAAGCCAGAAGTCAGGAGTCAGAAGTCAGAATGTTTTGATTCTGAGCAGTTATTCTGTCTCCTGACTTCTGTCTCCTGTCTCCTTTTTTTGTAAACCGTGCCGCGAAAAAGCCGTCATGTCCTTCTTCGGGCAGAAATTGTAGAAAGCCTTGTTCATTTATAAAAATTCTGAGATATTCTGCAAGCTCTTCCGTTTTTGCCGGGGAAAAATCAGCATGTTTTTGCAAAAATTTTCCAGCTACACCGTCATTTTCCTCAGGCTCTGTGCTGCAGGTGGCATAGACAAATGAGCCATCAGGGGCGATGAGTCCCACTGCCGTGTCAAGCAGATGTAGCTGTTCTTCGTGATAGCGTCGGAGGTCGTCAGGGCATCGATTCCAGCGAATGTCAGGTTGGCGGCGGATGACGCCGAGACCTGAGCAGGGAGCATCCACCAGCACGGCGTCAAACCGTTCCTCGGTTGAAGATGCAAAATCAGCCAGGGAACAATTGCAACAGGTGACAATGGAATCAAGGCCAAGGCGGGCGATATTTTCTCTGAGCAGGTCAAAACGGTGAATGTTCGGTTCAATCGCCGTAACATGTGAGCCCTCGGGCGCCATATGGGCAAGCTGAATGGTTTTGCCGCCAAGGCCTGCGCAGGCGTCAAGATATTTTCCAAGGCGGAGTGGAAAAAGCATGCCGGTTATAAGTTGCGCGCCTTCATCCTGAATAATGAAAAAACCCTGTTCATAACCGGGCAGTCCGCTGACCGGACCCTTGAAATCCTCCAGGAGAACTGCGTCAGGGGAATACTCTCCGGCCTGGGCGGCAATACCTGCCCGGGCAGCCATATCAAGGTAATCCGATCGGGAAATGCGTCGGCTGTTCACGCAAAGACAAAGCCCGGGCCGGCTGTTGTTATGGGCACATATCGCCACCGCTTTCTCACGCCCGAATCTTTGTTGCCAGCGGTCAAAAAGCCAGTCCGGATGGCTGTGGGCCACGGCCGGGGGAATTCCCGCAATTTCCCCTGGTTGAGCGAGGAGGCCATCCTTGCGGGCAAGCGTGCGTAACAGGCCGTTGACAAAGCCGGTAAGCCATTTCGGCTGACGGGCGGCACGCAGGGCCGCAACCGTTTCATTGACCGCGGCGGACGGCGGAATGCGGTCCATGAAGGCAAGTTGATAGAGCCCCACGCGCAGGGCCTGCAGGGTCAGGTTTTTCATTTTTGCCAAAGGATGGCGGGAAACCCCGGCCAGGATGAAATCAAGATAGCGCTGTCGGCGCAGTACACCAAAAACAATGGCCATGACAAGCTGCCGGTCTTGGGGTGAGCACGGTTCGGCAGTCAGCAGCTGTTCCATCACCTGATCAACGGGGTGGCCGGTTTCCTGCCTGCGGCAGAGGATTTTGATGGATAAAGCGCGTGGGTTTGTTTTCATTGTCTCGGTCTTATTGGTCTTATTGGTCTGACTAGTCTTAATGGTCCGACCAGTCCGACCAGTCGGACTATCCCTTCAATCCTATGACTGAGCAAAAACGGCCGGTTTGTTTTTCCCGGCGATAAGAGAACCAGTTCGGGTCGCAGACGGTGCACAGGGCAGCGCAGCGGATATTTTCCTGCCGCACGCCTGTTTCCAGAAGCTGCATGCGGCTGATTGCCCAGAAGTCAAAATACAGGGGTTTTGGCTGGAAAGCATGAAACATTTCCGGCAGTTCTTCCTTGAAATTGACAAATTCGGCGCAGCAGGGGCCAAGCGACGGGCTGACCGCGGCCAGCAGATCAGCCGGATTGCAGTCGAAATGCTTTTCCATGGCACTGATGGTCGCGGCAATGGTGTTGGCCACACTGCCGCGCCAGCCGTTATGGATGTTGGCCACTATCTTTTGTCGTGGATCATGCAGCATGATTGCCTGGCAGTCGGCCTGCTGGACCATGAGGCCAACCCCCGGCACATTGGAGATAAAGGCGTCGCACCCGGCAACTTCATGGTCTTGATCCGGTTTCCGGTCGATGATATGGAAAGCGCTGCCATGCACCTGGCGGCCGGAGACAAGGATATCGGCGTTGAGGCTGTTTTTGATCAGATTTCGGTTCGTGGTCACCTTTTCAGGATCGTCACCGACCCCGAAGCTGATATTGAGCGAGGCGAAGGGCGAGTGACTTGTCCCGCCATGGCGGGGAAAGACCCCATGAAAAATGGTTTGCCCGGCAAAGAGCTCATGGAAAAGAAAGGGGGAAATCATAATTTATTAAGGGGCGTGAGCTTTCGTAGGGCGGCAAAGGTTTGCCGCCGACAAAGTCGGCATGGGAATGCCGACCTCCAGTGTCTCTTGATAGAATACCCGGTAGGGCGGCAATCATTTGCCGCCAAGACAGAAAAAAAGGGGAACAGCTTTGTCAAGCTGTTCCCCTTGAGAAGACGAAACTACAAATCAAACAACGGCTTAGAAGTAAGCTTCAAAGGTTACATACACCTGATCGGCATCTTCCAGGGTGGGCATCAAGGTTCCCCACTGTGTAGCTTGGATATCATCCATGTCGTAGGGCTGGATGTTCCAGTCGGAACCGCCGGTGTAGTCATAGTCGTAGTGCTGGTAGCCGATGCGCATGAAGGTCTTGGCGAACTTGGAGATCGCCTCGCCGGTGGGCAGATCCCAGATCATATAGGCCTCGTACACATCACCGCGGGTGGCCAGTTTGCCGCTGTAAATGTCGTCATGGCCGGGAGCCATGCCGATCCAGTACTCGGAGCCGTGGTTGTACTCAAGTCCCAGTTTCAGGCCCAGGTCGTCCATGTCATAGCGGGCGCCGACCCAGATGTTGTAGCCGTTTTCAGAGTCGTCATTGGGGCTATATGCGCCGGGATTCATCATCTGAGTAAGCATATCATTGAACATGCCGGTATCGTCATCCGGCATGGTGCGGCTCCAGCCGGCGGACACAAAGTAGTTCAGGTTCTGCCATTTGTCCTCGTACACCGCCGAGGTATGCAGCAGGTTGCCGACGTTTTGGCGATCGCCCAAAAAGAAATCGTAAAAATCATTGGTGTTATCGTCTTCAAACTCAGGATAGTTGAAAGCGTTGAAAACCATGAAGGACTGGAGATAAAGGAAACGTTTGTCCTTGTTGTAGATATCCCAGCTTACTCCGGCGAAATCGGTGTCGTCGATGTTGGAGCCGTCATCATACATCAGGCTGTTTTCAAAGCCGCGGCCGTAGCAGACGCGAATCCGGCCGGGAGTATCCTGCATGCCGAACAGGTTGGCATAGGCATAGCCCACGGAAACACCGTCAAAGGGCCAGTCCATGTAGGCAGTGGGCGTTGCCACCCTTTCATCCAGGCCCATGCGCATCTCCGCGGCAGGGCCGTCGGTGGTGGGGCGGCGGCCGACGGAGAACCAGAAGGGCTGGCCGCCGATATTGTTCCAGTTGACGAATGCCCGGTCGACCCGCAGGGTGGAGTCGCGCGGTTCGCGGCTGGAGGTGCCGTCAAAAGACGGGTAGCCAAAGGTGGTCAAATTATCAGGAATGTTGTTGGTGCCCCAGGCCTTGTACATGGCCAGGCGGCCCTTGAACTCGACGTTCTCGGTGGCCTTGACCCGCATGTTGAGGCGGAAGCGGTTGGTGAACAGGCTGGTGTTTTCCACCTCATCATTAGACATCATGGGCAAAGTCCCACCGCCAAACTGGGTCAGCAAATCAGTCATCATTTCATTACGATCATAAGGATTGCGACCTCGAACAAAAACGGCATCATGTTGCCATGACTGCATGTCGGCTGGAGTCGTCACCAGGTCTCCTTTATACCAGTCATACCGCGCCCGGAAATCGCCGAAAAGCTGGAAGCGGGACGCCAGATCCCAGGCGGCGCTTCTTTCGTCCAGATCGTCAAAGGCGGCTTCCTGGTTGTCCTGCAGGGCCTTCATCTGCTCTTTCAGATCAGCGAGTTCACGAGGATCAGCGCCCTGGCCCTGGCCCTGGCCTTCTTTCATGGCCGCCATCTGGGCCTTCAGGTTGTTCAGTTCCCTGGTGAGCCGGTCAACCTGAGCGGCCAGATCGTCGGCGGCGTTGGTGCTGCCTGCGCCGGCAATCGCGGGCAGGGCAATGAGGCTCGCAAGAGCAAGTGTTGAGATTTTTTTAAACATATCTCCCTCCATAAGAAATAAATTTTTCGCGGACGTGATGTCCGCCCCCCAAAAGTGGTCTGTATTGCCGAAATTTCCAGTCAACATCAGTAGTTCCTGGCAAAAAGGCCACTCGATAATATTTAATCTCTATCGCGATGAATGGCGAATGTCAACTAGAAATATGCGGACTGCGGGGCAAGAGGGCACTTTGGCGCCCGGCATGGAGGCGCCTGCCCAAAACCCGTGGGTCGGGGTACCCATGCCGGGACAATGGGGGATGGGTCGATATGCCCATATAGGCAAGCAGGTCGGCATTCCCCTGCCGATAAAATGAGAAACAAGGAAGGCCGCGATTTCTCCGGATAGGCCGGCCGGATGGGGAATGGCAAATATTTAACTTGCCTGCTCTGTATCATTGTTTTACTTTACTTGTTTGGCCCACTCATTCATCTTTGCTGGTCTCGTAAAAACTAAAAATCAACCACGGAGCACACGGAGATAACTGACTGTAATTCAAAATATTTTCTCTGTGCCCTCTGCGCTCTCAGTGGTAAAAAAAGACTTTTTATGATTTCGTCATCTTTTGCGGAAGGAAAGCTTCATGTATTTTCAGGATATCATTTTTGAATTAAGCCGTTACTGGGCGGAGCAGGGCTGCGTCATTCAGCAGCCCTATGACATGGAAGTGGGGGCCGGGACCTTTCATCCGGCGACGCTGTTGCGCGCCCTTGGACCGGACCCCTGGAAGGCGGCCTATGTCCAGCCTTCCAGGCGGCCCACTGACGGACGCTATGGGGAAAATCCCAACCGCCTGCAACATTACTACCAGTTCCAGGTTGTGCTGAAACCTTCGCCTTCCAACTCCCAGGAGCTGTATCTCGACAGCCTGAAACGGTTCAACCTGGATCTGCTGCAGCACGATATCCGCTTTGTCGAGGATGACTGGGAATCCCCCACCCTGGGCGCCAGCGGGCTGGGCTGGGAGGTGTGGCTCGACGGCATGGAGATCACCCAGTTCACCTATTTTCAGCAGGCCGGCAGCCAGGAGCTGCATCCCGTCACGGTGGAGATCACCTATGGACTGGAGCGCATTGCCATGTACCTGCAGGGGGTTAACAGTGTCTATGATATCGCCTGGAACAACGAGGTGAAATACGGCCGGATTTTCCATCAGGCGGAGGTGGAATTTTCAGCATTTAATTTCGAACATGCCAATGTTCCCTTTCTGGTTGAGTACTTCAGTTCCTGCGAGGCTGAGGCGCTGCGGCTGCTTGACAAGAACCTGATGCTGCCGGCCTATGACTACTGCCTCAAATGTTCCCACACCTTTAACCTGCTTGATGCCCGCAAGGCGATCAGCGTTGCCGAGCGCACCCGTTATATCGGCCGCATCAGAAACATTGCCAGGAAGGTGGCGGAATTGAAATGCGCGGCGGTTGAGGGGAAATAAGGCGTTGTTGTCGGCATGCAATGCCGGCCCGCGGATTTCAATTGCTTGGGGAGGACGGAAATCCTTTTCATCCATTTTTTCAGGAAACAATAAAAAAAGCCATCCCGCATGCAAGCGGAATGGCTTTTTTCGTGTCGAAAGATCAGCAGAAGCCGTATTCTGACTCCTGACTCCTGACTCCCTATTAATGCCCGCCTGTTTTTAAGACACCGCTTGCGGCAAGAGTCAGGATAACGGCGGTGGCCAGGGCGATGAATGCCATGGCTTTGTCATTACGGGCAAACATGCCGGGCACGATGACGAAATAGCAGACAATCGTCACGCCGGACAGGATGACAATCGGCAGGAAGTTGAGAAAATCACCCTTGCCGATCAGCTTCATCCAGGCCCAGCCGGTGGGGGCATGCTCCCAGTGAAGAAAGTTCTGGTTGATGGCGACCAGGTAATCGTGCACCGGCATGGACCAGTAGTTGGCAACCTGGTCAACCGGCACCACCGGCTCCAGGATGCCGAACACATAGAGGGCAAAGGTGATGAACATCAGCCCCAGGCCGAAATACATGCCTTTTTCCAGGATGGCTGCGTAGAAAATCTGTTCCGCGCTTGCATTTTTTGTTACTATTTCACTCATGATTATTCCTCCTCATGGTCTGCTTGAATTAAAGGACGCCCATGGAGCTCAGGCCTTTGTGCAAGGCCTTCAGTCCGGCGAAAAGAAGAATAGCGATAACCATCCAGCGGATGAAGGTCGGTTTGGCCACCTTCAGCAGACGGACGCCGACAAAGGAGCCGAACATGATACCGATCAGCGACGGCACAACGATCATGGGGATGACGCAGCCATTGTTGACGTAGATCCAGGCGGCGGAGGTATCGGTGATGGACAGCAGGAATTTCGAGGTGGCGACGGAAATCTTCAGCGGCGCGCCCATCATCAGATTAAGAACCGGAACATTGGCCCAGCCGGCGCCGAGGCCGAACATGCCCGCCATGAAGCCGATGATGACAAAGGTGGCAAGACCGGCCGGGGTGCGGTGGATCTTCCAGTTGATGTCCTGCTTCATGCTCGGCTCATGGTAGATGCCGCAGATGCGCAGGGCGGACGAAAGGGCATCGGCCTTGGGGACATCCGGAATGGTTGACTTCTTGGCGGAGAGCATGATGGCCACGATACCGAGAATGGTGCCGCCCAGGGCGAGCTGCACGATGTGGGTGGGCAGTGCCAGGCCGACCATGGCGCCGACGATGGCCATGGTGGCGGCAATCAGCGCCACCGGCAGGGCCAGACGCAGACTGGCCAGGTTGGCTTTGAGCAAACCGGGACCGGCGGCCAGGGCGCCGCACAGCGCGACCAGCAGACCGGTGCCGCGGACAAAGTCAAGGTGAAACGGGAAAAACCCGCCGATGATCGGCACGAAAAGAACACCGCCGCCAACCCCGCCAAGCACGGCAACAATGCCCATGAAAAAAGTAACGACCAGCAGAATCACCGGCCATTTCCACCAGTTCGGATCCTGCATGGTCGGCATCGCCGTTTCGGCGGTTGCCATAACTTCACTGGCCAGGGCCCAGGCCGGACTCATCAGTAACATGCACATCAGGGACGCAAAATGCGCCCCACACTTCACACCCCAACTCTTCAACATAGTAAATCCTCCTCTATCTCCCTAAGAGTAAAACGGTTTTTGAGACCATAGTTACGATAGTCGCTGGTCCCGTTGAAAACAAAATTTCTTGTGCCCCCCTCTCCCACGAGGCGGTTATAACCCCTTTGTTTGCAGGTGTTTTTCCCACCGGCACAGAAAAAAATACTGGTTATCCTTAATTCTCCCAAGGGGGAAGTGTCAAGAGAAAATATCGACGGAAAGAGGAAACACGCAACCGCGGGTTGCAATCTGCAACGCAGAGGGGCTATCGTCTGCGTTAGGGGCGCATGGTGGAGGGGCGTTGCGGCGGGAAGTTTCCCCGGCACTTCCGGGTTGTTTTTTGTGAACGCGGTACAATAGACCCTTTCCGGGCTAATTGGGGCGGATGATTATTTGGCATGGTTTCGGGCGGTAAGGGGGGCTTTTGGGTGGGAGGCGAAAAAAAAATCTTGCATAGCAAACATTCGGCATAGTAGGAAAATAGAACGGAACAACTGCTGTCGGCCCGGCAAGGGGGGCGTGGCTGATGAGGAATTGGCGGAAGTGCATGGGAATCGAACCCACCCACCAGGCTGTTAACCCGGTGCACCGGATTTGAAGTCCGGGAGAGCCACCAGCGCCCTTTCCACTTCCATCCGCGAATCGTGAAGAACTGCTACAGTAGATGACACGAAAAATAATGTCAATCAATACTAATTGTTCTTGCTCAATACGGCAACTTTTTTTATAAAGCGGAGTTTAAGTGCGGTTGGACCGTGTAAATCGGAAAATTAGGTTATCGGTGTTTCGGTGAATCTGCCGGGCACATTTTATTTATTTAAAGGATTTCTGGAGATACAAAATGGAATGCGAGCGCTTAAACAGGCTTGTGCGATCATGGTATGTGCAAGTACAGGAAGAAGCCTTGGCTCCAGCCAGAATGGTTGAGTTCATGGAAAAACACCTGTTGGGATGCTCGACATGTCTTGCTGATCCCGATGTTCGCTCCGAGGTAAAAAAAATCACGGAAATTGTTCTCCCTCCCTCCAAAATGATCAAGCCCCTCAAGGAAGACGATGAGGAGGAGTATGAGGATGAAGATGTTTCCGTTGCTTCCTCTGATGAAGAAGAGGAGGAGGAGCTGCTGGAGGATGATGACGAAGTTGTCGACGACGAGGATGAGCTTGAAGAGGATGACGAAGATCCTGATTTCGATCCAACGTTGATGGATGAGGATTAATTCCCCGTCTGCGAGCGCCCCTTTTTGTTGCGTAATGCGAACCGCGGCAGATGACGAGGGCCGGTTTTGCGGTTTTGGTTGATGACGTGATAAAAAATGTGGTTCACGTATACAAAAGGCTGTCCCCGATTAAAAAATGCGGGACGGCCTTTTTGTTTTTTCATGTTCGTGAGGTGTTGACCACGAGGGGAAAAAGAGAAAAACAGGAGATGGTGAGATGCGCGTTTTAAAGCATTTTTTTGACAGCAATCAAAAATGGGCGGCCAAGGTGAAGGAAGCGGATCCTGATTTCTTTACCAAGCTGTCCCGGCAGCAGAATCCCGAACTGTTATGGATTGGCTGCTCCGACAGCCGGGTGCCGGCCAATCAGATCGTCGACATGCTGCCCGGGGAAATTTTCGTTCATCGCAATATCGCCAATCTCGTCATTCACACCGACCTCAACTGTCTGTCGGTCATGCAGTATGCCGTTGATGTTCTACGGGTGAAACATATTATTGTCTGCGGACATTATGGCTGCGGCGGGGTCAAAGCGGCACTGCAGAAAAACAGGGACCATGGGCTGATCGATAACTGGCTCGGCCATATCCGCGACGTCTATCGCTATCATCAGGATAAGATCGATGCCTTGGCGGACGAGAAGGCCAAATGTGATCTTTTATGCGAGCTCAATGTTCTCGAGCAGGTGACCAACGTCTGCCATACGACCATTGTCCAGAATGCCTGGAGGTCGGGCCGCGAACTGGTGGTGCATGGCTGGATTTACAGCATTGAAAACGGCATATTACGCGATCTTGATGTCTGTATCACCTGCATTGACGAGGTGCCGGAGACGCATCAGGTCATGTTTTAGCGCCTGGTTCTTTCACGGAAGAGAAGTCCAGACCCGGATAGAGTTTTTTGGCGCACGACGGACATATGCCATGGCTGAAATCCGCTTCGGAATGTTCCTTGATGTAACTTTCAATCTGCTGCCAGTAGCCGTTGTCATTGCGGATATTTTTGCAGTTGGCGCAAATGGGAAGAAAGCCCGTGAGGGTCTTGATGGTTGACCGCGCCTCCTTGAGTTGCTCCGTGCGTTGGATAACGAACAAGGTTAGATTGTGCAAGCGTAG
>AMWB02165205.1_pt1 | contig 41347 bp, 31 predicted proteins | sample 200311 | NCBI WGS metagenome assembly AMWB02 (sample SAMN02737377, study PRJNA173069) | bioreactor metagenome | biome: anode biofilm in microbial fuel cells | place: USA: California | collected 2010-12-16
AAATCCGATTTTAGTCGGTTAATAGTGATTAAATATCTAAATTATGGAAATCTTTACAAAACGTAGGAAGATCAGGATCAGTATTTTTACAATCCTGTTCGTGGCCTGTATTTCCCTTCCAGGCTTTGGCCAGGAAGGAAGGCAAAAACAATCTGTTTACGGTAAACAAGCAGCGGAACTGGTTCCAGGTGCTGTATTTGTTTCTCAAATTCCGGGTGAAGCTTTTCCCACTTCAGTGAAATTCATCGAAAACAGCGGTATTACTGAATCCGGATTTGTTCAATGGCTTAAATCATCACTAAAAGCATCGCCTGAGATTGATTTCAAGCTTGTACGTTCGGAAACCGACGACCTGGGATATACTCACCACCGTTATATTCAGACGTATAACGGAATACCTGTCGACCGTTCAGGTTACGTGGTGCAGTTTAAAAATGGTCAGGCCACCTCCTTTAACGGATCAGCATTCTCAGTCGCAGACTTAAAAACAAACCCCCAGGTCAGCGAACCGGAAGCGTTGGAAAGTGCGAAATCCTCCATGAACGCCAGGCGGTTTATGTGGGAAGATCCCTGGTGGGAAAATGAAATCAAGACCCGCAGCCAGGATAATCATGCTACGTACTATCCAACCGGGGAACTTGTCATAACAAAATTTGGCGTTGACCAATCAACCGGCGCCAAAGAAAGTTTCCGGCTGGCCTACCGGTTCGACATTTATGCCCTCGAGCCAACCATTGAAGAGCGGGTATTTGTCGATGCGCAAACAGGGAATGTCATCTATTCACTGCCATTGACTTCCAATTGCGAACCATCGGTCAATTTCTCGTCCATTTTCAATGGAACCCAATCCGTCAGTACGGATAAATTTACGTCGGATGATTTCAGGTTAAGGGACGATTGTATTTCGGCAGAAGTTTATGTCAGGGACTGGGGAAGCGCGACCAGCACGGCGAGCCCGACAGAAATACAAAATACGACGAATACCTGGACTACCCAGGATGAGCGGTTTGGAGCTTCGGTACTCTGGGAAACAAAACAGGCGCATGCTTACTTCAAAAATGTTCATGGAAGGGATTCATACGATGATGCCAATGGTGATGTAAATGCTTATATAAATGCCGTTTTTTCATCCTCATCAGGGGATTACACCGACAATGCCTCCATGTCGTTTTCAGGGGGAACCATGAAGGTCGGACTTGGCAGTTCAGGTACACTGGCCAATTCATGGAGTTCTGTGGATATTATCGGTCATGAATATGCTCATGCCGTGACAGGATCTTCTTCAGAATTGGTCTACCAGGGAGAATCCGGCGCATTGAATGAATCCTTCAGTGATATTTTCGGTGAGATGATCGAGGATTATGTCGAAGGGTCCAATGACTGGCTCATGGGTGATGACCGGGCCGACGGTGCTATCCGTTCCATGGCCAATCCAGGTCTTTATGGAGATCCCGATACTTACCAGGGAACTAACTGGCGAAATACCTGTGATGCATGTTCAGACAATGGCGGTGTCCATTCCAACAGCGGCGTGATGAATTACTGGTTTTACCTTCTCGCAGTTGGTGGCAGCGGCACTAATGATAACGGTGATGACTTTGATGTATCCGGAATCGGAAAATCTGCAGCAAGTGCGATTGCATTCAGAAATCAAACGCTCAAACTCAGCGAAAACTCTGATTACGCCGCAGCAAGAGCAGGAGCGATCGAGGCTGCTGAGGATCTTTACGGGCCCTGCAGCAATGCCGTCAAACAAACAACCAATGCATGGTACGCTGTAGGCGTCGGGGATCCTTATTGCGAAGCGGTTCTCGAAAGTCCTTTAAAACCGGGAGGATTCAATATCTCCTGTAACGGGGGTTCGGATGGCGCAATTGACCTCACTCCGCTCGGAACAGCACCTTTCACTATACTTTGGGATGACGGTCCAATGACGGAAGATCGCTCCGGGTTGTCGGCAGGTACTTATGGAGTGACCATAACTGATGCCACCGGTTGCAGCGACGATGCCAGCATTACACTCACCGAACCTTCCGTATTGTCAGCTTCTGCTGTTGTAACCTCTGACTATAATGGCTATGCAGTATCCTGTTTTGGTGCTGCCGATGGAATCGCTACGGCTTCAGGTTCAGGTGGAGCTCCGCCCTATTCCTTCCTATGGGATGCATCAGCAGGCAGCCAGGCCACAGCTATAGCCACAGGGCTTGCGGCCGGCACCTACGATGTAACCGTTACTGACGCAAATGGATGTATTGCTTACGCACAGGTCACTCTCGATGAGCCTCCGCAACTGGTCATCGATGCCGGTCCAAATCAGACCGTCTATTTCGGCTATCCGCCAGCCGCCTGTGCAACGCTTAGCTATTCAGGGGCCGCAGGTGGCGTACCGCCGTACTCATACCTCTGGAGTACCGGTCAGTCTGACCAGGAAATCATCGTTTGCCCGCAGGTTTCTACGGAATATACGATCACAATTACTGACGCGAATGGATGTACCGCTACCGATGCTGTGATCGTATGCGCTATCGACGTCAGGTGTGGGAAAAATCTCGACAAGGTCGAAATTTGCCATATTCCGCCAGGCAATCCCGGTAATAGTCATACCCTGTGCGTCGGCTTAAGTGCCGTCGCAGCTCACCTGGCCCATGGAGATATGCTGGCCGCCTGCGGTACCGACCACAGTTGCACCAATCTGGATCCTAAATCATCGCCGGTTAGCTCAGCACCATTAATGGAAGAAGGCATGCAACTGAAAGTATCGCCCAATCCATCATCAGTGTCGGCTAAACTAAGTTTTTCGACAGATACCGATGGCCAGGCCACTTTAAAACTCGTAGATATAAACGGACGCGTCAACCAGGTTCTCTTTGATCGTTCAGTTCAGCAACATGAAATGTATGAAGTTGAATTCAGCAGTTCTTCATTGCTGCCCGGAATCTACTATGCAATGCTTTTACAAGGCAATGGTAAGATGAAAGTCGTTAAAGTAATGATAGAAAATTAATCTTCAATGTGTTATCGCTCCAGAGACTAAAGTTGTTCGTTCCAGGCTAGTTACTAAATTGGAACCGACGGCTTTAGTCGTCGGAGCATTTAGACAGCTTTACAAAATTGGAACCGACGGCTTTAGTCGTCGGAGCATTTGGACGGCATTGCAGATTATGGAACCGCAACTTTTAAAATGATGTACTGATATGCATCGAGTTCTGTGATATCGGTCAGTATAAAAACAGTATCCGTTATGGCGTCCTTCCAGGTGTAATTCTCCAGTTCGGCCGGAATATCATAATTGATCGTCCTGTTCCTCAGGTTATCAATAATTAATACCGTCTCCTGATCCAATGTTTTCGTAAAAACAAGTATATCCGATGTTGAAAAACTTTCCATTTCACCCTCTCTGATTGCTGCCGATTGGTTGTAAAAGCCCAGGATATCGCGATACGCCTGTAGCATTTCAGGATGTAATGACCAGTTCACAGGCTGGTTGGTAAAAAATGGCACATTTTGGGTCACTCCAACTTCCTGTGATCCGTATATGAGCGGTACGCCACCCGGGAAGATGGCTGCAACGGAAGCCGCCAGAGCACCTGCTTCTCCGCCGAAAAGTACCATCGGCGTTGCATCCCAGGCAGATTCATCATGATTGGTTGTAAATCTCAGCTTTTGTTTTCCTTCAGCTAAACCGGCATATTCCGACTCATGCACAGTGATGAGTGTATTGGCAGAATGGTTGTTTTGAAAAACTTCCTTCAGTTTCGAATAATAATTCCAGGCATAATTCATCTGGAAACCGGCTGAAAAAAGGTTATTGCTTCCGCCTTCCGCCAGCCAGATCAATTCTTTGGCCGTCGAGCCATCCACCGAATCAATCGCCCTGATCCAGAAATCAACCGGTACCATGTCGGCGGCATCACAGCGAAAGCCATCGATATCAGCGGTTTTTACCCAGTATTCCATCGCATCGATCATGGCCAGCCGCATCGCCTGGCTGGTGTAGTCCAGGTCGGCTACATCCGCCCAGTCCGTTCCCGGCGGAGATATGATATTTCCCGATCCGTCCTGCGTGTACCAGTCTTTATTGACGATCCAGGGATTATCCCAGGCAGTATGGTTGGCGACCCAGTCGATAATGACCGCCATCTTCTTTTTGTGCGCCTCTTTGACCAGTGTTTTGAAATCGTTCAGCGTACCGAATTCCGGGTTGACCTCTTTGTAATTTTTAACAGAATAGGGCGAATTCACCGAATTGATTGTTCCGATAGGGTGAATCGGCATCAGCCATATCACATTGATCCCAAGAGCTTTGATTTCGTCTAACCGGCCGGTTACTCCCGGGATATCACCTGTGGCGCTTAAAGCCCTCAGGTTGACTTCATACATGACCAGGTCAGCCGTTGCCGGAATTGTAAAAGTTGTCGTATCAACAGGAGGCGGATTATGGTCATTGTCGTCGTCATCATTCTCCTTATTGCAGGAAAATAATATTACGGAAATCAGTAAAACAAATGCCAGCTTTTTCATCATCGCTAAAGTAGGAATTATCTCATTCGCTATCTGAACTATTCATCGCTTTAATCTAAATTTGCCATACTCTAATAGTAAGAATAATGAATGTGATCATCAGGATTCTCCTCTTTTTGCTGATCGGTTTTTTTTTAAATGTTGGACCTGTTTTATCGCAACTTTTACCCGAACAAGTGGTCAATGCGGTTGCTATCATGCCGGGTGACACTCCCGAAATGATTGTAAAGAAAGCCGCTCATGTCAGGCCATCGGAACGGCAAACCGTCTGGCAGGAACTGGAATTCACCGTGTTCATCCATTTCGGGATCAATACATTTACTGGGAGGGAGTGGGGAACCAGGAACGAGGATCCATCAAATTTCAATCCATCGGAGCTGGATGCGCGGCAATGGGCAGCAACCGCTCAAATGGCCGGTGCGAAATTGCTCGTTATGGTAGCCAAGCACCACGACGGTTTTTGCCTCTGGCCTTCAGAATTCACTGAATTTTCAGTTGTAAACAGCCCGTGGAAGGATGGAAAAGGCGATGTCATCGGCGAAGTGGCAACGGCTTGCCGGGAAGCCGGGATAAAGCTCGGCATTTACCTTTCGCCCTGGGATTTGAATTCGCCTTTGTACGGTACGGATAAGTATAACGAATATTTCAAAAACCAGCTCCGGGAGCTTCTGACACAATATGGTGAAGTTTCTGAAGTATGGTTTGATGGCGCCTGCGGAGAAGGTCCCAACGGGATCAGGCAGGTTTACGACTGGAAAGGATATTATGAAATCGTCCGTGAACTTCAGCCAGGGGCTGTCATTGCCGTGAAGGGACCGGATGTCAGGTGGGTTGGTACGGAAACCGGCTTCGGAAGGGAAACCGAATGGAGCGTTATTCCGGTTTCTGAAGAAATCATAAATGAAATAGCCCTGAGTACACAGGATTCCCCTGCCGGTTATATTTTCCCGGCCATGGCCGACCAGATGGAACCTGACCTGGGAAGCCGTGAAAAGATCATGAATGCGGCCGGAATGATATGGTATCCTTCGGAAGTCGATGTTTCCATCAGGCCCGGCTGGTTTTACCATGCCGAAGAAGATCCACTGGTGAAAAGCCCGCAGCAACTTATGGAGATTTATCTCAGTTCCGTTGGAAGAAATGCTGTTTTGCTGCTGAATATTCCGCCCGACAGACGGGGGCTGATTCCCGAAAACGATGTGAAAAGCCTGGCCGGATTCAGCAAAATCAAGGATTCTATTTTCGCAGTAAACCTGGCTTTGGGTATTTCGCCTGAGCCTGTTCCTCACCAAAAAAATGATCGGTTACAAACTTTGACAGATGGTGACCCCCTGACATACTGGAGCCCGGATGAAAATACAGCCTGTTCCGTCACCCTGGACCTGGGCACCGAACGCCGGTTTACCCTGCTGCAGCTGCAGGAAAATTACCGGAACGGGCAGAGGGTGGAAGAATTCACCCTGGAAGCTCTGATCGGGCAGGAATGGCAGGAAATAGCCCGGGGTACTTCAATCGGTTATAAACGGATAATAAAGTTTAATGAAACCAATGCCCGGAAAATCAGGCTGAATATCCTGTCTTCCAGGGATAATCCGGAAATTTCCGGGATCGGTATTTATTAACAGGGCTTTTAGTAGTAGCTGCTTCCATCCCAGCAATGGGTGCAGACTTTCTCTTTCGGCAATCCGATGGCTTCGATCAGATCGGTGAGATGCTGGTATTTCAGTGTGGTGATGTTGATCCGTTGCCTGATCTTTTCAATCATCGCCTCATACTTTTCAGTCACCGGAACCGCATATTCGGCCAGGTCAGTTTAATCCTGGCCACAAGGTCCCTGGTTTACTGGTTCTGAGGCATAAAGCTCCCGGGCCAGGTTGGCGTGTACTTTACATAAGGGCGTTAAAAGGGGATTTGCTTCTGCATGGCAATCAACTCACTGGGATTGGTGCTCCCGTCACTGGTTTCCGAAAAATGGCGGAATTGCGGAAGATCCGGCTCAAATTTTGTCCTGAAATATGAGTTTTCAATATTGTGAATGGTCCGTTTAAACTCCACGGAGTTTTTAACAGCCATTCCCCCTCTTTTTGTACCGAGATGGGAATTATAATCGGTCCCGTAAAAAAGGTCGGAAACACAATCGGATTTAGAGATTACTCCAAAAAAACCACCCATAATACGCTGATTTATAATAAATACATAATTGAATAGTCGCCCTTTAAAACTAATATTTTCCGTTTCATTGGAAATCATTGTTGATAACTTGACATAAAAGTCGTTGCCTTATATAAATTTGAATTAAAATAGGGGCTATCGCGGTTTAAATTGAAAAGGTGGCACATTGAACAAATGAGATGGCATCTCAATTTGTGGTTTTTACGGAATATCTCTTCGCTCAAACTGCCTGAAGCTAATCCCGAAACAAATCAGTACAGCGCCGGCCAGAACCATTATATCGCGCCCGATATTCCCTTTGCCCATCATAACATTTTGTGGCTGGAAATAATGAAAAATATTGATGGGTTTGGTAAATGAAATATCATCCCATATTTGAGCAATAAAATATAAAAGATAAAAAACAAGTGTGATCACCGCGCTGAGGTTGCCGGCCTTGAACCCGGGCCTTGAAAATACGGCGATCATCAATGTAAAGCTTAGAATCAGATATATCAGTAACCAGAGATTGGCAGCGATCTGAAGAAGGTGGATGAGGTTCAATGTGGTGAGATGATGAAATATTAAAATGGCCAGAATGGAACCGGCCAGTGCCGATGCCATGATCAGCATGATGATCAAACCACCTGCTGTCCATAATGATAAAATTAAAGTGCTGCGTTTGAATGGATGAGCTAAAAGTAATTCAAGCGTCCCGTTCTCAATTTCCCTGGAAATATGCTGTGTCGGAATGGATATGGCTAAAATCACCAGGATTGACAGGACAATCGGGTGGTTGAATCCAAAGGCCGCAGCGCCGTCGTAGGTCAGCATGCTGAAAAAACTGTCCTGCATGAATGCTTTTACGGTTGGCGGTAACTGGGCCAGTATTACGGAAAACATGGCTTCTGTATCAAATGTCGTAACAAGATAAAGAAGAAGGAATTGGAACAACATGATGAATAACATGCTGAACAAGGCGAAAATCCTGTTATTCCTCCATACCAGTTTTATGTAAGCCAGGTTAAGCATTCATCTCGTCTTTGTAAAAATTAATGAAAATTTCATCTAACCCAGGTTCCGGGAGGGTGATTTCGACCAGCGGTAATTCGGAAAGCTCTTTCAGAATGATACGAATATCGCCGTTAATGAAAAATTCATAATGCAATCCGTTTTGCTGGATGAATTCCGTGCCGGTCAGGTGTAAATTTTCAATTTGATCCGAAAGGGTAATCTGCATCCTTTTCCTGAGCAGTTTCCTCAGGTTGATGATCGTATCCGTTTTTTCCAGGATTCCCTGGCGGATGATGGCCATTCTGCTGCAAATACGTTCTACTTCTGTTAAATTGTGCGATGAAAGAAAAATAGTAGCCCCCATGCTGTGATGCTCTTTCAACAGGTCATAAAACTCCTCCTGCATAAGCGGATCAAGCCCAATGGTTGGTTCATCAAGGATTAACAGGTCGGGATGGTGCAAAAAGGCCTGGACAATGCCCAGTTTCTGGTTGGTACCATGCGAAAGGTATTTGATCTTCTTATTCAGATGGTTAAAGCTAAGTTCGAATCGCCCGAGCAGACTACTATCCTTTCTAAATGACATTCCGCGCAATTTAGCGCTTAATTGTAAAAACTCCCATCCGGTCAGGTTTCCATAAGCGTTGAAATTCCCGGGCAAATAACCACAATGTTTCCTGATTTCGGCAGAATTTTCCCTGACTACTTTGTCGAATATCCTGATGTTCCCCGATGAGGGCCTGAGCAAATCCAGCAACATCCGGATGGTTGTGGTTTTTCCTGCTCCGTTCGGCCCTAGAAATCCAAATATTTCACCCTGTTCAACCGTGAAAGAAATGTTGCTTACGCCGGTAAAACTTCCGAAGTATTTGGTCAGGTGATCAATTTGGATCACAGGCTTCGCCATATTATTTATACAGATCAGATGGTAAATTTCATAAAAAAAACGGTTCCATGAGATGGCATCTCATTTTTTACTCCATTCTTTTTGTAAGCTTCGATTATCAAGCTATTCAGAGCCTGTCAGTCTGATTTTGAGATGCCATCTCAATTATACTAAAATCCAGTTTACGTTTAACTATTTTTTTTACTTTTTCTTGACTCTAAATATTGAATATCAGACTCTTAAAAAAATATTTTTTGACGACCGGGTATTTTTCCCAAAAATCCGGATAAACAAGTATGGAACCATCCTGCGTCATGCTTTAACGTAGTGGATCCGGATTAAAATTTCTGTAAACCCCCAATTTTATTAAACTGAATTTTAATCATTTAAACCTGATTTCATGAAAAAATTATTGATCTGTTGTTGGGCCCTGTTGCCATTTGTATCCTGCATGCAGCAGGCCGAAAATGATGCGCTTTCAAATGACTGGAACGGTTATGACAATTATCTTAAAGTCGGTGAAATGGTTCATACGCTCTGGGCCGGGAAAAATATCAATATCGGTACAGTGACCTATGGCCTTGATGAAAATGCTAATTTTTACGTGACTTATGATTGTAGTGCTTCCGGATGGAAAATTATTGAGACTCATTTGTTTGCCGGTGATAAAGCCAATATGCCGCTGAACCGGCCTGGAAGGCCCAGGATTGGACGTTTTCCATACACAAAATTGCATCATCCCAAGGTTACCAGCTATACCTACCGTATTCCGCTGACTTCGCTTCCACCTGCCTCTGCACCTGGATTCGTGGTTGCAGCACATGCTTTGGTTTATCAGCCTTCGTCCTATAAATGCGGTCATAACGAATCGGCATGGGCCGAAGGCAGCTATACTTTCTCTGATAAAGGATGGGGATGGTATGATACATATTACTATGATCCTCCTCAGCCACCCATGCCGGTTCTTTATGGTACGGCCTGCTCCCAGGATTCATTACGCCTTTATCATATTGATATTACATCAGGGGCCGCTGAACTGATCCTGGTTGAGTACGTCGGTAATGCACCCGGCATATTCGATGGTGCCGCTTACGATGCAGCTACCGGGATCTTATTCTTTACCAATTACAGTACCGGAGAGCTGTGGCTGAACCAGCTCCAGGGAGAAGATTCGTCGTTCTGCGCCGGAAGCCTTGCAGGTACTTCAGCCAGCGGAACTTTTTACAACGAGTCATACTACTATGTCAACCAGGAATTGAATACGATTAACCGGGTTAGCTTCGACACAAGCTGGTTAATTACAGATGAAATTATCCTGGATACGATCCCGGGTGCGATTACTGTCAACGACATCGCAATGAGCCCTGGTGGCGAAACGCTTTATATCCTCGGGCAATACCAGGAAAATTCCCAACTGATCGCCTGGAATCCTGCCGACAAATCATTCTACACGCTATCGATTGACGTAAACGCAGGAACTCAGATCGCCTTCGGAAGTGATAATGAACTATATGCACTTGAACCCGGTGGCACCTGCACTGAATGCACTTATATTTATACAATTGATACGGAGTGTGGTACTCTTGAACTTGTCGAAGAAGAGATAATGATCATCGATGATCCTTTCACTGATCTAACCAGCGGACCGGAATTATAATATTGCTCATTTTTCGTTTTTCATTTTTCAATTAATTTAAAATTTTTAATTTGCTTTTGGTATGGAAATTGGTCATTAAAGCTCATAATGAAATTTCTCACTAATTTTGCAGATCAAAAACTAATTTAATCATGAAAAAGTATTCTTTCTTAATTTTCATCCTGGCAGGAATTTTCGTGGCATCTCAGTCATTTGCCCAGGTAGATTCTAAAACACAGGGAACTCAATCGACTGAAAAAAAATCAGAGACAAATACATCGGACAAAACTGTTCCCGCTGTTCAATCATCAAAAACCGGCCCGACATCCACCAAAACAGGCCAATCCACTCAAACCCAGTCAAAACAAGGAACTTCAGCAACTTCAAAACAAGGGACCACAACAACTACAACTCAATCCGGGACCATTACGAGCTCGAAAAATATAAAAACCGGAAACATGTATGATGCACAAGGCAACCTTGTTTATTCTTATGATCAGCTTGGTTATGTCAGAAATGCTAAAAACCGTGTTTATTTCCAGTACACGGCAAAAGGCGAAATCATCAAGAAACGCAATGTCGTGGGTACTGCCGTCAATGGTGTTTTTCAGGACCGTTTCGGAAAGGAATATGCCCGTATAGTCCAGGAAGGAAAGGTTGTCGATGGTAAAAGCCAACCAGTTGGTGCAGTGAAAGATGATGGCACCGTACTGGACACTAAAGGCAATAAGATTGGTTCTGCACCGGGAGTGGATAAGAATGTTGTGGTGATGGTCTATTTCTACAAAAATTTGCTTGAACCGAAATCAGGTAAATAGCACGAACAATTAATGATCCGCCCATTCGCATGGGTTTTCTACTATTACGTCTAAAGCCGTTGTTTCCAGGAATATGATGGAACCGACGGCTTTAGTCGTCGGAGCACTATACTTTCAACCGACGGCTTTAATCTTTTGAAGCAATTACTCTATTATTTAAACCCCTTATAAATAAGCATGATCTGCAGAATTACTTTCCTTCAGGTGAATGACCTTTTAACTTTTGAATGATAAATACTTCCAGTGTTAATGTCTGATTTGCCATCCAATTGTTTTCCCACCATCTGTAGCACTGACCGGAACTTATTGAAATAAGTAGCGTATAAAGCAGCATAGCAGGTAATTAAAATATCTAAGTTACAGGTAATGAATGCTATAAATGAATAAGCCACCATCCGGCGAAATTCATGAATAATTTACCATGTATTAAATATTGACAATTAACTAAAAACTAAAACCATGAAAAATTTCCTTTTGCTCATGATGGCATCCCTGCTGCTGTTTTCCTGCTCGCAGCAGAGCCCGATGGATGAGCCGGTGGCTGATAAATGGAATGGTTATCAGAAATTCCTGAAAGCCGGTGAACAATACCATGTCCTTTGGGCAGGTAAACATATCAATGTCGGAACATGTACTTACGGTATCGATGAAAATGCGAATTTTTACGTTACCTATGATTGCAGTGCTTCCGGATGGACCATGTCGGAAACGCATATGTTTGCGGGAGATAAACTGTTGCTGCCCAGAAATAAACCGGGTAGCCCTAAAATCGGCCATTTCCCGAATTCAAGTACGCACAATCCCAGGCAAAGTGTTGTCACATACAGAGTGCCTCTGTCATCACTTCCTCCCTGTGAAGAACCCGGATTTGTCGTTGCTTCTCATTGCGTAGTACGCAGTCCGTCAGGTCAGACTGAAACTGCCTGGGCTGAAGGTGATTATAAATTCACGGATAAAGACTGGGGATGGTATGATATCTATTATTACAACCAGCCACCGAACAGGTTTACGATTCTTTACGCAACCGCATACACGAATGATACACTTAAACTGTACCATTTGGATGTAACTAACGGTCAATCAGATCTGATCCTGAAGGAATACACCGGTGCCGGGTCAGGCCGTGCAGATGCCGCTGCCTATGATGTTGAATCCGGCATGTTCTTCTTTGCCAATTATACGAATGATGTCCTTTACGCCAATCAATTGAAAGACGTCGATCCATCATTCGTTTCAGGCACTCTGACCGGGAAAGCAGCCAGCGCTACATTCTATAATAATGAATACTATTATGTCAATGAATCAGAGAATACAATCAACAAGGTTACCTTCAATACCGACTGGACAATTGCTTCACAGACTATTCTCGATACAATCCCCAGCTCGATTGTTATCAATGACATCACCATGGACCCCACAGGAACCACAATGTATATGATCGGCCAAGTGGATAATGGCGGACGTGAATTGATATCGTGGGATGTTCAGAGCGAAGCATTCTATTCACTCGCGTTAACCATTACCAGTGGTGCTCAAATTACTTATGGCAGTGATGGAGTAATGTATGTCGTTGCTCCAATGACGGATGGTGGCAGCCACTCCCTGACGTATATGATGGATCCGACCACCGGAACCGCAACTCTGATTGAAGATGATATCATCATCATCGATGATCCTTTCTCCGATATCTCCGCTGGGCCAATTATGTAAGAATTTCCTTTTGAATCCAACCTGATCGATAATAATAGCCTGACTGATCATTCAGTTCAGGCTATTATTATTTATCACCAAATTCCTTTTTTACTGAAAATCCTTAACCTTAAAAAATAAAATAATGAAAAAATTGTATCTTCTTTTATTCGCTGTGCTGACTTTGGTATCCTGCCAACAGAAATCACCAGTTGAAGAACCAGTAGCTGATAAGTGGAATGGCTACCAGAAATACCTGAAATGCGGGGAAAAAACACAAAATCTCCGTGACAAGAACAACAACATTATCGGCCAGGTTAAATCAGGCTTTGACAATGATGCAAACTTTTATGTAAAATACGATTGCAGTTCATACGGCAAACAAATTACAAAATCGGAAATTTATGCCGGTGATAAAAAATGTATGCCTATCAGCAAGGTTGACGATCCCAAGGAAAACCGGTTCCCAAGCAAAGGCAATCATGGCGACGGTGTATCTGAATACACTCATCAAATTCCCTGTATCAATCTGCCGCCTGCAGGATTGCCCGGATTTACCTATTCAGCTCACTGCAAATACAAGGATAATGACGGCAATGAACATGATGCCTGGGCTGATTGTGATAAGAAGTTTCATGATAAAGGTTGCGGTTCGTATGATGATGATTACGATGCACCGGACAACCAGGTCACATTGCTGTATGGCACATCTTATACCAATGACTCCTTACTTCTCTATAACATTGATATAACTGCGGGCACTACCACGCTTATCCTGAAAGAATATGTGGGAAATAGTGCAGGAAGGTATGACGGAGCAGCTTTTGATGTCGAATCCGGCCTGTTCTTCTTCACCAATTATGACACCAAACAACTTTATGCCAATCAACTTAAGGATGAAAGTCCGTCATTCTTGTCTGGTACACTCAATGGCACCGCTGCCAGCGGGACCTATGATAATAATGCCTATTTCTATATTGATGAAGAACTGAATACGATCAATAAAGTGACTTTTACCAGCTCATGGACTATTGCAGATGAAGTTATCCTTGATACAATTCCAAGTAGTATTTTAGTGAGTGATATCGCGATGAATCCAGCCGGTGATGTGCTTTATATCATGGGTGAAATTAATGGCGGAGGAAGAGAACTTATTACCTGGGATGTTGCTACCGAATCATTCTATTCAATGTCCATCGCTATTACAAGCGGGGCCCAAATCGCTTTCGGATCAGATGGAGTTCTCTATGCCATTGCCCCAATCGTTGAAGGAGGAACTCATTCGCTGACTTACATTGTCAATACCTCCAATGGAAACTTGACCCTCATTGAAGAAGATGTAATTATTATCGATGATCCTTTCTCCGATATCACTTCCGGACCTGTCATGTAACGGATACTGAACCCAACCAAACCGATTAAATTTGCAAAGCCTGTGCCGTTGATTTCAGCACAGGCTTTCTGTTTTCCCCAATCCCCGGGCTATATTACTTTTCATGATTAAGACGATAAAGCATTACCGGATTTGCTGGCCAAAATCAACATCATGAGTAATTCTTTTCCAATACTGACCTTTCTCTTCTTGTTCATATCTCTTTTGTCAGCAGGGCAGGATAGTCCGGAAGGTACACTGAATGACCTGGAAAAATACCGGCTTAAAGGGAAAGTTAAATCGGTCATGGAGATTAAATATGCCCTTGCCGGCAGTGATGCCAACAAAAAAGATCGCGAAGTGATTTACCACAAGCTGATCCGCTTCGATCCAAATGGTTATGAACAGGAAAGTATTCTGTATAAAAACGAACAAGAATTTCTGATAAAAAAATATCTTTCCGGTAGTGATGGGATTCCCTTTGAAATGAACGAATACCTGCCGGATGGTTCGTTAAACCTGAACGTAAAGTTTACGACTGATAATAAAGGGAATCAGGCCGAAGCTCTTTATTCCTGGTCTGAGAACCGCTTGATCGGTGAAATATGTGAGCAGACTGATTATTATTTTGAGATTCTTCAAAATGAAATTTTTACCAAAGTCACTTACAACTACGAATATCGCGGTTATTGCACTGAACAGAATTTCTTTAATTCAGATAGTGCCCTTTCATTCAAATTGACGGCAAAATACGACTTTCGGGGTAACAGGCTGGAGTCAGCCTATTTTAAAGGCAATGAGTTGCTTTCATGGATCACTAAATATAAATACGACCGATACGATAACATGATCGAAAGTTCTGTATTTAAAAGCAACCGTATCGCTGTTTATTCAAAATATAAATATCAGTTTGATATGGCAGGGAATTGGATATCTAGAGAGGAAAAAAGAGAAGTGACCGTAAATATTTTTACGGCCGGCATCAATCCCTCGGATATGTTCACAGAAAGAACGATAGAATATTATTAACCGGTAAGAAAAAAGACGAATGCGAAAATTTTTGCTGCTGTTCCTTTTCATCGCCCAGGGAATGCTTGCGACTGCCCAGGTTGGCGTCCATACCGACTTTCCGGATAACTCCTCAGCCATGGATATCGTGGCTTCAAACCGCGGATTGCTGATCCCCAGGGTAACCCTGACGAGCAGCCTGGCCAATCCCAGCCCGGTGACTGCCCCGGCTGTCGGACTGCTGGTTTTCAATTCAGGTCCTAACCAGGCTGTCGGTTTTTATTTTTGGAATGGAACAACCTGGGTAGCCATCGGCAGTGGTGGTTCTTCCTCTGGGAACGCATGGACGGTTACCGGTAATGCCGGCACCATCCCCGGAACAAATTTCCTGGGAACTACCGATAATAATCATTTCCTGGTATATACCAATAATACGGAACGGATGCGTTTCGAATCGGATGGACAGGTTATTATCGGCGGCACCGCGCCGAGTAATGCCACCGATCTTTTTACGGTTTTTGGTAATTCAACACAAAAAACAGCTTATAGTGCTTACTCGCCTGGAACAGGATTTTACACCAATGGGGGGCGTTATGGACTATTTGCCTTGGTAGATACTGCTGTTCAACCAACTGTTGGGACTGCTGTTTTCGCAAGGAATATTGATCCTTTTGGATTTGGTTCCATTTCCGTAGGGAGTAATATTTCCTCATTTGTGTTTATTACTAACCACACTGCAGGAATTACTACTTATGGTGTTGATGGACTTCATTCTTGGGGAAGGGATGCTAATGGTTTCGGTATTTTTGCAATAGGTAGTGCTGGGACTAGCCCTTTCAACATTTCCGGAGTATCAGCAGGTCTTTCTGCAGTAGGCAATTATGGTATTATCGCACGCGGTACTGCTGCAACAGGCAGGGGGATTATTGCCATGGGAAGCGCTGCTGGCACTCCATCAATTTCAAATGAAAGTGAAGGCGGTGCCTTTACCGGGTATCACGGAATTTACGCCCGTGGCATTAATGCCCAGGGAATTGGCGTAATCGGAGTGGGTAGTAATGTTGGCAACTATTCCATTATTTCCGGCGGCTTGGGTGGAAGTTTTTCAGGAAATTATGGCGTCTATGGCAAAGGAGTAGCTACTGAAGGTGTTGGAGTGCTGGGGGTTGGTAGCAATGGTAGCGGCTATTATACCGTGACCGGCGGAAGCGGGGGCGCATTTACCGGTTATCATGGATCACTAAGTGTCGGTAACAATACAACCAGTGGAATAGGTGTTGTGGGTGCAGGTAACAATGGGGTTTATACCGTATTGCCATCTACTGGTGCTGGAGGCACTTTTACAGGTTTAAATTATGGTGCAGTGGGTTTAGCAACAAATTCAACTGTTGGTTCAGGTATAGCGGGCGCTGGCAATAATGCAGGATTCTTATTGCCCCCTAATGGTGCCGGAGGATCTTTCAGCGGAAATACCGGAGTGTATGGCCAATCTGTTGCTTCCAATGGCACAGGTATCATAGGAATGGGCAATAACATTGTGTCGCCCATTACCTATACTGACGGCAGTGGAGGCTCATTTATCGGTACGGCCGCCGGCGTGGTAGGTTATGGAACTACCAGTGCAACCGGCATTGGCGTCATTGGCAGCGGGAATAATGCCACCATCAATGTGCCTGCAACAGGTGCCGGTGGGGCATTTACGGGTGTGACCTGTGGAGTATACGGCTATGCAACAAGCACAAGTGGATTAAGATACGGAGGCTATTTTGCCGCCGCAGGTAATGTGAATAATAGTGGGGTAGGTTATGCTTATGTTGGTGGAAGGGCTATTGCATCAAATGGAACTACTTATCAGACCAAAATTGTTGGTGCAGGATCTGTACAGACAATTGTTAAGAGCACTGAAGGAAAATTAATCGCCTTAACTTGCCCTGAAACTCCTGAAATGGTTTTTCAGGATTTTGGCATTGGACAATTAGTAAACGGATTTGCACATATTAGTATCGATCCTAATCTGGCTATTAACCTGAATATTAGTGAAAAACATCCGTTAAAAGTTTATATTACACCGGAAGGTAATTGTAATGGGATGTATGTTACCAATAAATCAGTAAGCGGTTTTGATGTGATCGAATTAATGGGAGGTACTTCAAATGTGCCGTTTTCATGGCAAATTGTGGCAACAAGAGGAAATGAAGAATTTATTGCAGAAGATGGTTCAACTCAAATATCTGATTACAGCAGCAGGTTTCCTCCTGCCCCCGGCCCACTTGAATTTACCGAACAACCTGCCAAGATAGAAAATATGATCATTGTCGGTGATGATAAACTGACCAGGGTACCCACCGGGGAGGTAAATATGGTAAAAGACCTTAATATTCCTGCTCAAATACTGGAAGTTAAAGAAGATACGGTGATCAAGGCTGATGATGACTTCAATGATTGACAAGAATTTTCATACAGGTAGCAAGATAGACATCTTACTGGGGATGATTTTGGTATTAAATATCTCTATGATTCATGCCCAGGTTTCCATAAGCCCCGGGACATGGATCACCGTTAAGGAAGGCGCTTCGATGATGATCGGAACCGATCTGCACATTAAATCGATCGAAGAGTCTTCAGGCTTTTTTGTAGATCAGACCAACAACGGCGATGTGACCATTACCGGTGATATCCTGGTGGAACGCTTCATGACACCGGATGAATGGCACAATGTGGCTTCTCCGGTCAGCAATGAAACCTCCGACTGTTTCACCGGCACCGAACTGGTCTTCTGGTATGACGAAACCCAGATCTGGAACGACTGGAACTTCGGCTGGGTATGGTATGACGGCGCAACAGGCGGCCCACTGATGGTCTTCCGGGGTTATGATGTCTTCTTTGATGCGGATCCGGTGACCATCAATTATTCAGCCACAGGAGCTGAAACACTGAACACCGGGGATTACACTTCCCCGGTCACCATCACCAACCCGGCACCAAATCCGATTGAAATTCCCTCACATCTGGGATGGAACCTTGCCGGCAACCCCTACCCTTCACCGGTCGACTGGCTGGCCTCCAGCGGCTGGGACAAATCCGATATCAATGATGCAAAATATATCTGGGATGGAAACCTTGACCTTTATACCATCTTTATTGGCGGCGGATCACCCATCGGGATCAATGGAGGTACAAGGTTCATTCCTTCGAACCAGGGCTTTTGGGTCCAGGCCACCACCACCGGATCGATCGGGATCGCCAATTCAGTGAGGATCGGTGATATGTCCGGGACACCTGATTTTTATAAGGTGCAACCACCGGATTACCCGCTCGTAAGCCTTGTTGCGACTGGAAACAATAAACATGATGAAATCATCATCAGGTTTATTGAAGGTACGACAGGTGGTTTTGACCTGAATTATGACGCTTCAAAGCTTTTCAGCTTTGTTGAAGATGTTCCCCAGCTTTCTGTTAAATCCGGCAAAAACTCACTGGCCCTCAGTACAGTCCCTGCCCTGGCTAATGGATTAGCGTTCTCGCTGACCTTTCAATGCGGCATTCCCGGTAATTATAGCATTGACCTTGCGAACAGGACTATTCTTGCCGATACCATTAGTGTATATCTTTTAGATGAACTGACTTCTGCTGTTACGAACCTGTCTGAACTTCGCCAATATGAATTCTACCATGATCCCTCTTATACCGGTGAACGATTCAAGCTTCTTTTTAATCCTTCTGAAGCAGATTTAAAGAGGATGGGACAGGACACTTATTTTTCAGTCTATGCAACAGGTCATATTATCAATATTATACGAAATAATTATGATGACCTTTCCGGCTGGATTTATATTTATAACCTGATGGGTCAGCCAGTTTGTGAAAAAATACTGGATAATCATCAGAAATCCACACTTAATGTCAATGTACCAACAGGCTATTACATCATATATATTGTTACAAATCAGTATGTTTACACTAAAAAAATATTAATTATTAACTGATTATTTATCATCAGGCTATTTTGAAGAAAATCTTGAAAACCTTGTTGATATTTCAAATAGACATCGCAATTAATATTTTTTATCTTTGAAAAAAAAAACCTATGAAACGAATGAAGTACTATGTTTTCCTGTTAGTTTCTGCAGCCTTATGCTTTTTTGGCATGAATACTTTTGCTCAGGAACTGGAAGTCTCTCCTGGCACACTTTCCTTTGCCACGAATCCCGGCTCCTCACAAACTCAGCAAATTACACTGAGGAATAAAGGGAATACTGAACAGTCATTTATTTTCAACCTGAACGATTGGCTGACCGATGAATCAGGTGAAGTAAAGTATTTCAACCCGGGTAGCACACCACGTTCCTGCGCTGATTGGATCACCGTTTCACCGGCACTGGTCACCCTGCAGCCTAATGAACAAGCTACAGTCAATGTTACAATGCTGGTTCCCAACGACAATGCTGCCACCAAATGGGCTGTCCTGTTTGTTCAATCTGCTGTGGAACAAACCGGTCCTAAAGCCGTCGATAAGGAAATGGCCATGGGTGTAACCGTGGCTTTGCGAATTGCTGTGACAATCTACCAGTCACCTGCAAGCAATACCCTCTATAAGGGAACGATTGAGGGATTAACGGAAAAAATAGGCGATGATAATTCGAGAAACTATACTTCACAAGTCATTAACCTTGGTGATAAAGTGTTGAACTGCAAAGTGTATTTTACCCTGACCAACATGGAAACCGCAGAGGAAATCACATCCACCCCCCTCGAGTTTTCCTTACTCCCGGAAACAAGTAAAAAAGTATCATACAAGCACGATAAGCCGCTTGCTCCGGGACGTTACTCCGTTGCCGCAATCCTCGATTACGGATACAACAATGAACTTGAAGGGGTGCAACTCGAGCTTGAAGTCAAGTAACACCTTTTATGAATAAATGGTGGCTACTTCCCCTGATCCTGATCTTTTCAGTCATTGATGCACCGGTTGCTCAAACAGTGCACTACACAGATACTTTATTCAATCAACCTGATGACGGACTTATCAAGTCCGTCATCAGTTATTTGGTCCGGAACCAGGATACCGTCAAAGATGGTCCGGCCAGATATTACTATCAAACCGGGGAACTCTGGCAAACCGGCTTTCATAAAAACAACCTGGAGGACAGCCTTTGGACCATTTATTTTCGCAACGGAAAAATATCCAAAGAAATTCAATTTAAAGATGGCCGTAGAAATGGACCCTTTAAATACTATGATGAAAATGGTGCCCTGAGAAATGAAGGTATTTATCAGAACGATTCGCTGACCGGCCAGATGAATCTATATTTCGCTGAAGGACAGCTCAATGAAATAAGACAGTACAGGGGAAATAAACTGAACGGGATCATGACCGGCTATTACCCTGATGGAAACCTGAATTACAGGCTGGAATATGCCGATAGCATTCAGCATGGATTATACGAAACTTATTACCCTTCCGGAAAGCTGAAAGAAAGAGGCCTGATGGATGGCAGCCAGTTTTATGATGTATACCGGTCGTTTCATGAAAATGGACAGCTCGAAAAAGAAATCATTTATAAAAACAACATCATTGACGGACCTTATGTGGTATACTGGGATAATGGAAATGTAAGAAATCGCTGTACTTATATTAATGGTAAAATAGAAGGAACTTACCATTCCTTTTTCAAGGAAGGAAGCCTTTTTGAAACCGGCGAGTACGCACAGGGTAAACGAGAGGGGCTCTGGAAATCCTTTTATCCTGATTCTACCTTATACATGGAAGGAAAATACAATCACGGGGTGGCTTCAGGGCTTTGGAACGTGTATCACCCGAATGGGAACCTCAAACAAACCGGGGTTTATAAAGAAGGCGTTTCGGAAGGGCCCTGGCAATTCTATTATTCAAATGGGCAGGTCAAGTCTAAAGGCACTTACATTAATAACAAAGAAAACGGCAAATGGATCCAGTACTATGAAGATGGGAAAATCAAACTGGATCTCAATTACAGCGAAGGTAAGCTGAACGGATTGCAAATGGGTTTTGATACGGATGGCAAACTTCTTGAAAAAGCGGAATATTCCGATGGCCAGCTCATCCGGAAGATAAAGTGATCCATGAGAAATATCTTTCTGACCATTATCATTATCATATCACTGGGAAATAGTTACGTCAATTCCCAGGATATCCCGCCCCCTAACCCGGGCCTCGTGATCAATATTGTTTCTGGGTACAGCATTGAATTTGTCTTTGATGAAATCAACGAATATATCAATGGTATCAACGCGGGACAATCGACCTTTATCCGGATCGGGGCTATTTACGACTGGAAACTTCAGTTTAAAGCCGACCAGCTGATGTTTTACGGCACCAACGATCCGGCCCACCAGATGGAACTTAACAATGTGGGGGTTGTAGTAACATCCATCGGAACGAACCAGGATGATGGCAGCAACCTGGTCAACAATGCAAAATTTGCCCCGGTCGCCCTTGAAAGCAGCGACGTAACCCTGCTGACCAAAGGAACGCTCACCAATAAAGGTTACGGTATTGAAAATTCATTTACCCTTGACTGGGAAATGGGTACAAGGAACGGGAACATGAACACCACCCGCATGCTTGACCAGCTTCTGGAAGCCGATACCTATACCCTGACCATTATTCTTACCCTTTCTCTCTATTAAAAAAATAAATTGAAATTTTCGTAACTATTTTTTCCGGATACCGTAAAATCCAGAAAGTTGTGTTGAAATTATTTAGATTGCTTTTAAATTATTGAATATAAAAATTTAATGTGTAACCTTTAATAATTCATACGATTAATGTTACCCGGACCACCCTCCCAAAGTAATTAAAACTATTTCTTTAAATCAAAAATTAACCATTATGAAAAGATTTGCTTTAACTTTAGGATTGCTGGTTGCCATGCAAGTTATGATGGCACAAGTTCTGACAGACACTGCTCAGATTATTTTCAGGGCACATTTGCTCAAGACATTTAACCTGAACGTCATCAATGGCGGCTTTCAGGACATTACATTTGCTACTGCCGCTGACTATAACAACGGGGTCATTGAAGGTGCCGGCGTGAACCCGGGAACCACAAACATAACCATTGAAGCAACCGGTAACTGGGATCTGAAGATCAACGCACCGGATTTTGTTGGCTATGCTGGTGGCCCGAACGGTCTTGGAGGTGGAACCATTCCGATCGATAACCTTGGCGTTTGGCTGGTTGCTACCGGTACTCACCAGTTCGGTACTGAAATCTCATGTCCTTACACCTCACTGGCCACTGCACTCGGTCTTGACATTGCTGACCAGCAACTGATCGGACTGACCACAGAAAACGCCGGTGACGTTTCAGACAACGCCTTTACGCTTCACTGGCAGATGGGACAAGGAATTGTCTGCCCGCTCATGAATCCGGCGACCATGTTCGACCAGTTAAGTGCCGGCCAGTTTACACCTGGAGACTTTACCACTACTGCCGTACTTACCCTCACTGAAATTCCGTAATAATCAGCGCAATGAAGAAAGCATTACTAATAGTAGTCTTGCTATCAGGCCTGATTGTACCGGGTCATCTCCGGGCACAATTGGGGGAAAGCACAGGAGAAGTTGAATTCAACGCCATTCTCCAGGGCGCTTTCAACCTGATCATCCAGGATGGCGATGTTCAAACCGCTACTTTTGCCTCTGCTGCTGACTATACCATCGGGATTTCCGAAACACAAGGAACTCCCGGTATCGATCCGGGGCACACTACAATCGCGATGGAGGCGACAGGAGACTGGTACCTGAAGATCAGGGCGGCTGATTTTGCTCCTACCGGCACCGCGACCGGTAGCATTCCGATCAACAATGTCGGGGTGTGGTGTGAAGCCACCGGCAATCACCAGTTCGGCGTTGAAGTATCCTGCCCATGTCCAAGTGCGGATGCTGCCCTGGGCCTTACGAACACAGACCAGAACCTGATCGAGCTGCTTACTGAAAATTCAGGCGATCAGACCGATAATCAATTCGTCCTGAATTGGTTAATGGGAACCATGCAGGGTACCATGAATAATGCGACCATGTTCAGCCAGCTCGCCGGCGGACTTTTTAGCCAGGGAACTTACACAACAACGATCATTCTCACCATGACAGAGATACCTTAGTCATAATTCCTGATAAAGAAAGGAAATGCAGTATTACAAATCTTAATCCATAATATTGTATTTCCTTTTTTTTTGTTCAGTATTAATAAGAAACCACCGGATCAATGAAATATAAAAGCAGTACGATCATCTTTATCGCCGGGCTTCTCATCCTGTTGCCATTTGTTCATCTAATGGCCCAGGATGTTCCGTTGCAGATCAACACCGAAGCCAAGCTCGAAAATGTACTGCTGCTTAAGATCGCACCGGAAATGCGGGTGGAATTCGGCATCAAAAAGATCAATGACGAGCTTTACCAGATCACCAAACAGCCCGATGATGTGATGTTCAGCGTGGAATCAACCGGCAACTGGGACCTGTCCATTTCTTCTGTGACTCCATATTTCAAAGGCATCAATGATTCTACACACCAGATCCCGGTCGATTTTGTCGGCCTGTATGTTGAAAATACAGGAACTAACTGGGACAACGGGTTGTTTTCCAATATGGCCAATATTACAAAAGATACGGTTGTCTATCTTACACCGGAACGAACCAAATTGCTCGAAAGCGGAGTCAGAGGAAATATTGGCGGTTCAGTCAATAATTCGTTTATCCTGAGATGGAAATTTTTCTTTGAAGATGAAGTGCTGAAACTCAGGAAATTTTCAGATTATAATATTGAAGATGACATTTATACGGTTGGTTTTTATATCACACTTTCAGAAAGTGCGGTTCATACAAAAATCAACCAGTAACTTAATAATACGCTGCTTTAATCCTGTGCTTGAATTTGCAAATCAACCTGAATATTGCTAAACGAATTGTCATTATCTTCGGGTTCCTGTTCATTTTCCTACCCGGCAAGACAGTTTTTGCACAGGATTTCTCAGTAACGCAGGAAAAAAGGGGCATTACAACCCACTTCATCAAACCTGAAATATTTCCAGGCTTAGGCGATTTAAATTTTAACATCGTCAGGATAGTTAACCATGCCGATTCAGCGATCCGGATCAAACCAATCCTGGTCATGCCTCCCAAATGGAACCTGTTCAGCAATCCTTATAACGACACCCTGGTAAAAGCTCATGATTCCATTTCGCTCATTTATCGCTTCAAACTGCCGGATAAAGTAAGCTCGGAAATAAGCTATGATCTTTCATTTCGTGCTTATTCTTCCAAAAACAACCTGCTTTCTGAGAATATATGCAAAATTTACCCTGAGCCCCGGCACGACTGGAACATTACGATGCCCGAGAACCGTGTCTTTTTTTCGCCCAGGAATGATCAGACCGGATTTTCCGTTAAGGTTGAAAATAAAGGCAATGTTGGAGAAACTATCGATCTCAAAATCAATATCGATAAAAAGATTGACTTAACCAGTACAGGTAGCTGGCAACCGGGCCAGCCCCTGGTCCTGGAACCGTTCCAGGATACGGTCCTGAATTTCGACCTGGAATACTCAAATAAAGCTAATCCTGTATTTGACCTTTCAAAGTTCCAGATTGACGCATCAACCGAAGATACACTGCTTAGAAAGCCGCTGATGATCGAAAAATACAGCGATACCTATGCGCCATTTGTCATCGACCGGTCGCTTCCCCACCAGATTGAAGTAGGTTTCCGTACGTTCAGTAAAAATGATAAGATCCTGCCATTTATTAAAACCAGGGGAAAAGCCACGCTGAATAAACAGAGTACATTGGCGTACAATTTCAATTATTACGCCCTGACGGGAAATGAAAACTTCATCAGTAATACCTATTATAATTTTCTCTATTCATGGAAGATGTTAAAAGTTGGCCTTGGGGCCTTCAGTTCACCCCTTGGGCGTAATTTATACACCCGGAGCGGCCTGATGGTCAATGGCATCATGAAGCTTAGTCCCACCCTGCAAATGGAAGGGTACCTGAGCCAGAGCATTATTTACCCGAAGACAAGTGTGGCTACCGGATTAACCTACCAGAAAAAAAAGATAAAACTGCTGGGAACACTGGCGTATGACATCGATAATGACAAGAAAGTGAATACCGGATCAGCCATGATTTCGTCGAATGTCATTCCCATATTTAAAAACCATGAAATCAGCTTTAATTTGTATGGTTACCATGAAGTGCACAGTTTAACCCAAAAATACACCATGGCGGGTGTCGCGTACGACCTGAACTATTTCATTAAAATCGGCAAGGTAGTTACGCTGCAATTTTCGAACAATTATGGATCACCGAATATGCCGGGCACCCAGATGGGCGTGTTGAATTTCTTTGCCCGTTCGTCTTTCCAGCTAGGGAAGTCAAGAAAAATTGCAGTCAGTTATGCCAATACATCCCGGGATTATTATTCCTACAGCTATGAAGGGGTAAAACTGCCAACCGACCGGCTTTACAACCAGTATTCAAGCCTGATGTTTCAATCCAACAAAAATATCAGGCATATCTGGGAGGCTGGCCCCAGTGTGGAATCTTTCATTTCTTACCGTTCATCGGCAGCTTACCCGGAAGACCAGACAGAATACAGGACACAGAAACTGAGGATGGAATACAGGGGGATTATTTTAAAAAGCCTGACCCTTAATATGAAAACAGGTATGAGCAATATCCTGATCATCGATTCACGGGAAACCAAAGACCGTAAGTATGATTTTCATTTGATGGGCGGATACAGTTTTCCCAATGGAATCGCGATAAATTTCAGTTATGATTACGGACCGATGGTCAATTCAGGACTCTATCAGTTTGCCGGTGATGCAAAAAACCACAGTTTGAATTTCGGGCCAGGCATATATCAAACCTATGCCAAAGACCGCGTGGCCTTCAACCTGTTTTCCAACTTCACCTACCGGTTCGATTTGAAGTACGGTTCCATCAATATCAATCCCAAGGTCGAGGCTTACCTGTTTCGTGACTGGTATGTCGTCGCGAGCGGAACTTATCATTATGCCCAGCAACAGTACCCGGACATAAAGACCCGCAACTCATATGTCTATTTTGAGTTCTCCATCAAGAAAAGGTTTGGAAAGTCGGAATTCAATAAATGGCAGCGAGGAACGCGTAAACTCAGGGTTGAATTGTTCAAGGATGATAACGGGAACGGGCAAAAGGACGACAATGAAAAAGGGGTTCCGGATGTAAAGACGCGCCTTACCCTGACCAATACGGATGATCCGGAGATCAGCACCCAGTTTCCGATTGATATTACCCTGCTCTCCAATTCAAAGGGTATGGTGTATTATAACCAACTCCCAACGGGTTTTTACGACCTGAATTTAGTCCCGCTCGGCGATGTGAGGGAGTATTTTTACGTGAACAAAGCCATAGAAAAAATACAGCTTACCGAAAATGATGTTCACTACATTCCTTTCCAGAAGGCCACGAAACTGACCGGGAAGCTGATTGTCGAACGGCAGAAATTCATCCGGAAAGGCACGGAAAACCTGGATCTTGAAAATATCAAGATCACCGCCTACGATAACAATGAGAACAGCTATTCGGCATTCACACTTGAAGATGGGACGTTTACCATTTTTGTACCGGGGAACAATACATACTACCTGCGAATGGGCAATGTTTTCGGCAGCGGTTTCAAGATTTTGAAAAATGATATCCCGGTCAGGGTTGGAGATACTGTAGTCGAACCGGTGGTTTTCAATATAGAGGAAATCAGCAGGCAGGTTAAATTCAAAGATTCGAAGGCAGCGCCAGCGGATTCAGTCAGGCAGCAACCACTTAAAATCAAGGTTTTACACGGCAAATTCTATGAAAACAGCAACAAGGTCCCGGTTGATAAAGACGCTATCCCTGAGTTCAATATCAAAGAAGCCCCTGTTCCCGAAAGACCGATCATTTCCGGGAATTTCTATGTCGTTTTAGGGCAGGATCAAAATCGTACCGAAGCGGTCAAAATGATCAGGATCCTGAAAGAAAACGGGATTGACGCAAAGCTTGGTTATCTGGATACTGAAAATATGTATTATGTATACTCCGGATATTTTGCCACCAAGGCTGAAACACGTGCAGAGCTCGACAGAATGCGTCAGGCAGGACTGAATGAAGCGGAAAGCGTGAAGTTTTAGTTCAAAGTGCAAAGTGCAAAGTGCAAAGTATTAAGTTCAAAGAAGGCTGGCTCAAAAGTATAAGCAAGCTCATTATTTTGGTAGTCCGACGACTGAAGCCGTCGGTTCCATTTTTGTAACATACTTGGAACCAACGGCTTTAGTCGTTGGAGCACAATCAATTAAAAGGCAAATTATCGCTTAAAATTAATTTTGATACAGCCTCTTCAGGAGAAAGATAATTTCAGAATAATTGAAAGTAATCAAAGTTTTCGCGCGGAATTATTATTTATTGCCAATTATCAGCATCCCCCGTTAGATTTTTTGCCTGAAATCATAAAGTTAGGTCCCTCATCTTTAAAATCCATTTTCTTATACCCGACATACCGTCATAATTTTAACTTCAGAATCCGACAGAATTGCAACCGCTTTGAAAAGAAGCTGTCTTTAATGGTCTGGAGCTTAAAAATGAAAACGAAACAAATAGCATTGGTCACAGGCGCCACCAGCGGGATTGGCAAGGCTTACGCGGTTTGTTTCGCCAGGGGTGGCTATGATCTTATCCTTACCGGACGAAGAATGGATAAATTAAATGAGCTGGCCCATGAACTCAGGGAACTCAACGGATGTCATGTCAGGGTGATCAAAGCTGAGCTCGGTGAAGATGATGATCTGCAAAAGGTGATCAGGGCAATTGAAAGCCACGACAACATTTTCATCCTGGTGAACAATGCGGGATTTGGATCAGGCATCGAGTTCTGCAGGAATACGCTGGATGACCATATGAAAATGCTGCATGTCCATGTTGAGGTTTCAGTTAAACTGGTTTATGCGGTACTGCCGCAGATGATCGGCCGGAAAAAGGGGGCGATCATCAATGTTTCTTCGCTTGGCGCTTATATGCCGGCCCCCGGCAGTTCGATGTACAGCGCCACAAAGCTTTTCCTGGCCAGTTTTACTGAATCCCTGCACATGGAAGTCCACAAGCATAATATCAAGGTTCAGTGTGTATGCCCCGGTTTTACGCACACCGACTTTCATGAGCGCCGGGCAGCAGGTAAGTTAAATAATTCCGGTAAAATGATGTGGATGGAGCCGGAAGAGGTTGTAGAAAAATCCGTCAGATCACTGACCGGGAATAGCACCGTAATCATACCAGGGATCATGAACAGATGGTTGGTTGGGATTGTCTCGCTGATCCCCCGCAGGCTATACTACTTTATCATGGAAAGGTCAGGAAAGATCAAGACTGGACCGGGTTTTTTCAATCAAATGAAGCATCTTGTTGAAAAACCTGTTTCGTTCTTTTTCCCCGCTCACGCTGATCAGGTTTGATTTTTTCATCAGGTTTCTCATGTGATGCTCAACATCGGCGCAGAAATCCGGATCCCTGCTAACCAGCAGGCTGATCACATTGAATGTCAAATAAGTTCCTGCCTGGTCGCCAAGTCTTACATAGATTGAATTATCATTCAGAATGACTTCATTTTCATACATTGTAAATGAATCCGGAATCCCTTCTGATGGCTGGCCATAGAGAAATTTATAGCCGACTTCAGCCTGCTTCTTAATATGGATTATCCATTTTTCGAGTTTATCCAACAGGTTGACCATATCATCTTTCTTTGCAAAATACCCTGACACCCAGTAATATTCAATCTGGTTCATCAGAATTTTAAACGTATCTTCATTCCATATCTCCGTGGTAGGAATTTTGATGGCCGAACGAAGGATTTCATGGCCGATATCTACGATTTCAGGATTTGTGTCATCGATCCGGAACATTCTATCTTCATATTCAGGAAAATCAAAAATCGTCTTTTCCCAGAAAAAAAACTTAAAAGCGGCAATTTCAGGAAAATGGAAATAGTGGAAAATTGGAGGATCCTTTGCTGAATAGATGATCTCCTTTTCCCGGGCCATATGGATCCGTTTAATATCTTCCCTGATCCTTATAAGCCAGTCTCTTATTACAAATTTCCCCGAAGAAAGGGCATATTTGCGAAAAACGATATTATTCGACTCTATTCCCAGTAAAGCATCCAGGGATATTTCGAAACGGCGGCTCAACTTGACAAGCTCATCCAAACTCAGTTCCTTTTCACCCCTGATGCGGCGGTAAGCACTGTCGTAACTGATCTTGAGAAGTTCGGCAATCTCATGCACAAACGAGAGATTATCAGGAACATTATTCCTGATCTGTTGAAAAAGGATTTGTTGAAGACCTGGTAATTGGTTCATGAAGATGTAAAGATACAACGCGAGAAATGAAAAAGCAAGGGAGCGGGGAAATTAGTCACTGGTCACTGGTCACTGGTCACCGGTCATTGGTCATTGGGTATTGGTCATTGGTCATTAGTTAATGGCAAGCCAGATAAGTTTAATGTTAATAATATGTTATTAATTTGACGTCTAGCTATTTATATAGTATTTTTGTAATCATTCTAAATAAAATATTATGAAAAAGTTAAACCACTTAATCCTCCTTCTGCTACTTATTTCCACCATTCAATTATGGTCACAAGAGAAGGAAAATTCTTCGATTCCCCTGATCGGGACTGAGGCTCCATCATTCAAGGCAGAATCTACAAATGGAAAAATCAATTTCCCGGAAGATTTTGGGAAGAGCTGGAAGATTATTTTCAGTCATCCACAAGATTTTACCCCGGTTTGTTCTTCTGAATTACTTGAGTTATCCTATCTGCAACCTGAATTTGACAAACTCGGTGTTAGTGTCCTGGTTGTATCGACCGACAAGCTTTCGCAACATTTTGAATGGAAAGCGAATCTTGAAACGATCAGCTACGAGGGCCGTGATCCCCGGAAGATCAATTTTGCGTTGGTCAGTGATGAAAATTACATCATTTCAAAAAAGTACGGCATGTTTCATCATTCGGTGAGTACTGCGAAAGATATCCGGGGTGTATATATTATCGATCCTGATAATATTGTCCAATCCGTATCATTTTATCCCATGAGTGTCGGGAGAAATATGGATGAATGTGTAAGGACCATTCAAGCATTGCAGACAGCAAAGGACAACCTGGTTACGCCGGCAAACTGGAAACCGGGCGATGATGTTATGCTTAGCTATCTTTCAACGGAAGACAAGGCTGAACAGCAAAAAAACGACCAGTCATCCGTATATGAAGTGTCCTGGTTTATGCTATTTAAGAAATTGCCATAGTCTGTATGTCTTTGGCATCTAATGTTCGCTCATGGCGAAGGATGTAGGGCAGGTTGGTGCGGGGAAGATCGTGAAGTACTAGTTGGGCCATTGGACAGTTGGACAAAAGAGGGAGATTCTTTGCGAAACTTTGCGAATCCTTGGCGAAACTTTGCGTGATAACTCTATGACTTACACGAATATCTTACAAAACAATGAAAGAGTGAAACCCGGAACCTGGAACCCACAAATACCACAAACGTCGTATTGCTTTCCCCCTCTTTTCATGTTACATTTGTGTTATGAGTGATCAGCCGCAACAGATAAAGGTTGTCATTGTTGAAGATGATAAAGAAATGAGGGAAGGGCTCGAGGCCATCGTCCGGTTCCATCCTCTGTTGCAATGCCTGGCCAGCTATGGTTCGGCAGAAGAAGCCCTGGCAAGCATTTCTTCCAATATTCCCGATATTGTCATGATGGATATCCATTTGCCAGGTATCTCAGGTATCGAATGCGTGAAGCAGCTCAAGCCTCTCCTACCGCAGATTCAGTTTATGATGTGCACGGTTTATGAAGACAGTGAAACGGTTTTTGAATCGCTGTGTGCCGGCGCCACAGGCTACCTGCTGAAGAACAGCCCTCCCGGCAAGATCACCGACGCCATTCTCGATCTGTACCATGGCGGCTCACCGATGTCATCCACCATTGCCCGGAAAGTCATTCAAGTATTTCAACCTGCTCCACCACAAAATACGGAAGTTGAAACACTGACAAAAAGAGAACACGAACTTCTTGAACTTCTGGCCAAAGGTTACCGCTACAAAGAGATCGCTGAAAAGCTTTTCATCAGTTTTGAAACTGTCAGGACACATATCCATAATATCTATGAGAAGCTGCACGTTCAGTCGAGAACGGAAGCGGTGAACAAGGTATTTCCCCGGTAGGGTTAAGTGACAAGTGCTGGATAATTTAAATTGTACTACCACTATAGTGGTAGTACGAGTTTCTCAAATTCTTGCTTATCTTTACCCTTGTAAACCAATCTTCTCCTGCTTTGAACGCTGCCCGACGCTTCATAAAGACCGTTCCAGTTTGGGCATTTCTGGTCGTGCTCGTGGTTATTTTTGTGCAGACCGCAAATATGTACTACCTTGCCCGTTTACCGATGAGCGGTGAAAGGGAAAACCTGTATGACGGTCACTATATTATCGATTATATAAAGCCAGGCGGCGCGGTCGATTTGGCTGGGATCAGGCTGGGCGATACAATCGTTTCCTGCAACCACTATTCATTAGAGGAATGGTTTGCCGAAGATCACGGACAACAAGCAGGTGATACCCTCATTTTCGGGATATTAAGGAATAATGTTGAAGTCGGCTATCCTGTTATTGTCGACTCATTTCTTTCTTTACAGCCGGGCATCTACTGGACTTCCTACCTGATCTTTGTTCTGCTGAGTATTGCCGGCTTGTATATCTTATTCAGGAAACCGGAAGAGCCTGCCGTCAAAATATATTTTATTTATATACAACTGTTTGTAGTAGCCACCAATGGAGGCTCCTACCGATTCTCCGAAGCGGTTGCCTTTTTCATCGGGCTTGCTTTTATCTTTTGCACTACGATGATCTCTGCGACCCTGGTGCATTTCCATCTTATATTTCCGCAACCCGCACGGTTCTTCAGCCGATTCAAAAGATTACCTCTGATTGTTTATGGTGCCGGGTTGTTCATATTTCTTTTCCAGTCGGTTTATATCTATCGAATTTTTTTCAGTTTAGGGTTTGAGCTCTTACCGGTCGATTTTATCTTCGTTGGACTCTGCTGGGGAACCTTTGCGTATTTCCTTGCCATTGGCCTGGCCATTTTCCAGCTTGTGACCATCAAAGATACGCTGGGACGAAAACAACTTCGAATTATCCTCATCGGTACTGTTGCCGGAAGTCTGTTTGGAATTTTCTATACCTTTTTCTATGATTATGTCAATGAATTGTGGGCGATCTATCCTAACCTGTCTCCATTTTCAATGAAAGCAGGCGGACTGATCCTGATCACCTGCCTCCTGATCGCCATATTCCGCTACCGGATCTGGGAAATGGAAGTTGTACTGAAAAAGGTTTTACTTTACCTGCTCGCTACGGCCATCATCATCCTTTCTTACCTTGTTCTCCTTTACCTGGTTGATCTGGTTACCATTGAAGAAACAAAGACAATACGGTTTATCGCACTGGCATTGTCTGTGCTCATTTTCCTCATCCTGAGAGACCTGATACAGAAGTTTATCGAGCGGATCTTCCACCGGGAAAGCTATGATTCGGCGGCCGTTGTCGCAGAATTTGAAGAGGGGATTGCGGGAGGATATAGGATTGAGGATTTAGGATCCAGGATCCTGGATCGGATGGATGATATTTTCCATTTCAGATCGGTCATTTTATGCCTGAACAAAGAAAAGAAGACCTATGAAGCAGGCTTTGTTATTGGCACTGATGATAAACAGCCATTTCCGGAGTTTCAGATCAGCGATGAATTTGAGAATAAACTTTTAAAGACCAGGGTGTTTTCACCGGGAGAGTTATCTAAAACTATTGTTTTACCTGGTCATGATAAAATTGACGTGGTGGTTCCGATGGTCAAAGACGGCCGGCCGTTCGGATTTTTTCTCTGTGGGCCGAAGAAGTCGGAAAAGAGCTATTCGATGCAGGATATCCGCGTGCTTTCCCTGATTGCCAAACGGGTTATAGCTTTATTTCAAATGGCCAGCCTATACCAGAGTGACCTTGACCGTCAGCTCATGCTGGAACGGGAGCGGGCCAGGATCGCGCAGGACATGCATGACGATATCGGTGCCGGGCTGACCAAGATTGCGATGCTCAGCGAAGCGGGAACCGGTGAACAGGGAACGGTGAGCAGTGAACGGATGGGCAAAGTAGCAGGAACGGCAAGGGAAATGATCAACCGTCTGAACATAATTGTCTGGGCGCTGAATCCACGATATGACAATCTCGAAAGCCTCCTCTCCTACGCCCGGAGGTACTTCGGTGAATATCTCGAGAACTTCGATATCGGTTTCCGGATGGAGGTACCGGATGATATCCCGGATTTACCGGTTACACCTGACTTTAGAAGGAACGCCTTCTATGCCTGGCAGGAAGCGGTCCATAATGCAGTCAAACATGGGAAATGCTCGGAGATTCAATTTGATGTCCTTATCAACGGTCCGAAACTTTTCATCACGATCACCGATAATGGCCAGGGTTTTGATCAGGCAAAACCGGGGTCGGGCGGCAATGGACTGCTGAACATGAAGAAGCGGGCGGAAGAGATGGGAGGGAAGTTTGAGATAACCAGTGAACCTGGTAAAGGAACAACGGTGAGGTTTGAGATGGCGGTGCAAGATTGTAGGACGGGAGGACTATAGGACTATAGGACTGTAAGACGGTAAGATAGTAAGATATAAGGACATTTCGATTGTAATAAATATTCTTTGCGAAACTCTGCGGATCCTTTGCGAAACATTGCGTGACAGCTTGGGTGTTATTACACGAAGAAGTCACGAAGGTAAGTTTTGAGTTTTGAGTCTTGAGTCTTGAGTTTAAGTTATTGAGTTATTGAGTTTTTAGTTACATTGGATTATAGATTTTGGATTTGCTTGGATTTTGGTATTTGGAATTTGGTGCTTCCCTTAATATCCCCCAAAATGCGTATTGATTTCACGTTCAGGCTGATGTAAATTTGCCTGAGAAACCAATCAAAATCCCTGAGCCATGAAAAAAATCATCACAATTCTCCTCACCCTTCACGCCTCACTCTTCACTCTTCACCCGGCAGAAGCACAGATTATTCACATTCCGGCCGATTACTCTTCTATCCAGGCTGGAATCGTTGTGGCAAATCCCGGCGATACCATACTGGTATCTGATGGGCTTTACTACGAAAACATCGATTTCCTTGGGAAAAAACCGTTAATGGTGGCCAGTCATTTTCTTATTGATGGCGATACCAACCACATCAACAGTACGATTATTAACGGCAGCCAGCCGAATGATCCAAATTGGGGCTCGGTGGTGATCATGCAAAACGGAGAAGATAGCACATCGGTTTTATGCGGATTTACGATCACCGGCGGAACAGGTACATTCGTAGCCCCTGCTGATAATTCCACTTTCGGTGGAGGAGTATATATTTCAAATGGGGGCAAAATCACCAATAATCATATAGAATATAATATGGTAACCTGTAGCAGCCAGGCTGCCGGTGGTGGTGTCTGGATGGGAGGAGGACCCGGTGCGATATCTCTGCATTGCGTGCTGAGAAGCAACAGAATTGCACATAATACAGTTCTGAGCTACAATTACCAAGGGCTTGGAGGGGGATTGGCCTGTGCGTTGGACCTGATTCTAGAAGACAATGAAATTATATTTAACGAAGCTTCGGGTTCTCTCAGAGGGGATGGGGGTGGTGTAAATATCAGTGGTGTGTGGGGCCATATCGACCTGGAGATCAGGAATAATAAGATCAAGTACAATAAAGCAACTTCAGATTCTGAAATTACCGATATCGTGATCGGAGGCGGCATAGACATTTTCAATGATTGCTCGGGTATTGTCGCAAACAATGATATCTCTTACAATGAGGCGATAGTGCCGGTTGCCGGCGGATGGTGTTATGGAGCAGGGGTTATGGTTGAACTGCAGGACATTAAAGATCCGGATTTTCTGTTTGAAAACAATATTGTCAGCAACAATACCTTTTCCGGTGAATTTTGTGTAGGTGGAGGAATATGCACGTATAGAAGCGGAGGTAAATTTCAGAACAATATCATCCAAAATAATGAAGGAACCCATGGAGGTGGAATAGCTGTTGCTTATAATGCAGACACCAACCAGGTTATCGTGATCAATAACACTATAGCAAATAATTCAAGTATCTGGGGTGGAGGCATGTTTCTGGAAACAGGGAATGCAGTTGTCATCAACAGCATTATCTGGGGCAACGAAAGTCCATATCAAACTTCCATTTATGAAAATGAGCAGAGTACACTTGAAGTTGTATTTTCAGATGTGCAAGGGGAATACGAGTGGCCGGGAGAGGGGAATATCCTCAAGGATCCTGAATTCCAGGACGACACCTGTCGAATCCATGAGAACAGCCTGTGTGAAGATAATGGCACCAATACTTTATTTATTGGGCAAACGCTCTATGAAATACCCGAATACGATTTTGAAGGTGACTTACGGCCGTATCACATGGGTATTGATATCGGCGCAGATGAGTGCGATTTTATTGATGGAATGGAAGAGTCGGCGGTCAGCGGTCAGCGGTCGGCGGTAACATGTTACCCAAACCCAACTACCGGCCCAATCGAATTTCAAATTTCCAATTTCAATTTTCAGGAACTGAGCTTGAAAGTATTCAATGTCAACGGCCAGGAAGTTGCAACGGTGCTGGAAAGCAGGTGGCCAGGTGGCCAGGTGGTCAGGTGGGATGCGTCGGAGCTGCCGGCAGGAATTTACTTTTTTCAGCTGAAGGCAAAAGGCGTAGGGCAGGTCGGTGCGGGGAAAATTGTGAAGTACTAACTTGCTGTCTGAAACCTGCATCCAGTCTTCTACCAGGGAGAATAGCCGGGCATTAACCCGCCAGAATAGAAGGGGCTGTGCAGCAGAGAGCGGTTTCCGTTGCCATATTCGAAAGATGCATTAATCTCGAAATTGCGGGTTGGTCTGTAATTCAGGTTCAGGATCATACCCTGGCTGTCGGGAACTTTATATTTCTGGTCGGTGGTGATCGCGTTCATGGTTGAAAAATCCTTGTAAACTGCTCCGGAAACCATTAATTTATTACACAGGATATAATCTCCTTGTATAAAAAGGCTTGTGGTGGTCCCCGAATTCAAGACCGGGTAAAAATAGCTTTCGTATCCTGTATAATACGGATCCCCGAAATTATTAAAAACAGATACGCCGGCTTTAATCCTGAACCGCGAAGATACATTGTAAGCCAGTGCAGGGGAAATGTATGTGCTAAAGGATGAATTTCCCTTGAAATTACTGGCAATTCCGGTCCCAACTTGCATGGTAAAGCCGATATCGCCTGGTTTAAAGCGGATATTACCAGCAGAATCGACATTGTAGTCTGTTTTCGGTATATTTGTTGAAGCAGTCAGGCCACCGGTGTAATACTGGCATCGCGCACCCCATGCGAAAGCCAGGATTATCGAAAAAGATATGACTGATGTTTTTAACATGGATCAAAAATAAGTTAAATTGCTACATTTTAAATTGTTATTTTGTTAAATGCTGTTAAGGTAGATCATGATATGACCGATTCCAGAGAATTAGCTCCTTTTAGTTGCAGTTTTACACCAAACATTCCTGAATTGCTGATGAAACTCAATTGCAGCCTGGCAATCAGCACTTACCAGGCTGGGAAGATCATTTTCCTGTCTCCAAAAAATGAAGATCAACTGATCCAGCTCCCTAGAAGCTTTGAAAAGCCGATGGGCATTGCACTTCATGACAACCAGGATAAAATGGCTGTGGCCTGCAAGGATGAAGTGATTGTTTTCGCCAATTCCAGGGATCTGGCCATCAGCTATCCAAAGAAAAGGAATACCTACGATTCACTTTATTTACCCAGATGCAGCTATCATATCGGAGCGCTGGACATTCATGATCTAAGCTGGGGTAAAAACGGGCTTTATGCCGTCAATACATTGTTTTCCTGCATTATATCCATTGATGACAATTATAATTTCATTCCGTACTGGATCCCGTCATTTATCAACGAACTCAAGCCTGAAGACCGCTGCCACCTGAACGGAATGGTGATTGTTGATGGCAAGCCAAAATATGCCACTGCATTCAACCAGGGCAACAGTATGCAAAGCTGGCGTGATGGAGTTACAACTGATGGCGTTCTCATCGACATTGATTCCGGTGAGACCGTGGCACAGAACCTTTGCATGCCCCACAGCCCCAGGTTTTTCAATGGCGAATTGTTCCTTCTCTTCTCGGCGACGGGAGAAATCGTAAAGATTTTTCCGGAAACGGGAAAACATGAAACCGTGGCCAGGATTGACGGGTTTGTAAGGGGAATGGCACAATATCAAGACTTCTTATTCGTTGGATTATCAAAGCTAAGGCAGAACTCATCAACTTTTTCCAAACTGGAAATCGCCAAAAAAGCATCATATTCCGGAATAGCGGTCTTTCACCTGCCGACCGGAAGTTTTTACGGGGAAATCCGATACCGGGCTTCAGTTGATGAAATATATGATATTCAGGTTTTAACAGGCAAGATCAGACCAAACATTTTAAATACCATTCAACCGGAATACAAGGACGGGCTCTCAATCCCCGGGACTACATTCTGGGCTCATCCAAAAACCACAGACTAAGATCATGAGTACAAAAACATTCGACAGAAAGAAAAGGGCATTTATCCATCTTGCCACCAGGATTAATAACCTTGTATTAAGCGGTAACTGGATTAAATTATCTGTCGCAAGCCGGAACAGGCTTATTGCCAAATTGAACCTGCTCTGTAATCAATTAAAAGCATATCTTTCTAATATTGAGCTTAAAAAAATACTTGCGGCCGCCGTTATTTTCATCGCTTTTCCGGTTGTTTCCCATTCACAGTCTTTTGCGCCGCCCTTAAGAAATCCTTACTGGCTCACTACAGATTCTATCAGCCTGGCTTCGCCTAAGTTTGCAGACATTGATGCTGATGGGGATTATGACCTGTTTGAGGGGAAATACGGAGGATTTATCCAGTTTTTCGAAAATATCGGTACCAGTCATTCACCGGTTTTTGGCCAGGTTCAACAGAATCCTTTCGGTATCATTACTCCAATCGGTGACTATTACATTTCTTTTCCCGCCTTTACTGATGTTGACGACGACGGGGACCTCGACCTTTTCATTGGCGGGATATATGGTGAAGAGTATAATGTAGCTGATTTCAAGTATTACGAAAATACCGGTACCAGTGTTGCCCCGGCATTTGCCGCTCCGCAGGCCAATCCTTTTGGAATTGTACCGGCATATATGTTTGCCATGCCCGAATTCGCCGATATTGACGATGATGGAGATTATGACCTGTTTTCAGGTGAGGGTTATGGTAATTTTAAATTCAGGAAAAATACCGGAACCATATCCAATCCGGTTTTTGCAGCTCCCGTCACCAATCCTTTTGGCCTTACGCCTGCACCCAATTTTGGTTCTCCTGCTTTTGCGGATATCGATCATGACGGCGACCTGGATCTTTTTGTGGGACAATACTACGGAAGTATGCTTTTTTTCGAGAATACCGGCTCAAAGACATCCCCTGTATTTGCACCAGTCCAAACCAATCCTTTTGGGCTGGTTTCAACATATTATTATAATTTTCCAACCATTGCCGATCTTGATGAAGATGGTGATCTTGATATAATGTCCGGAGAATATTACAGCGTACTGCAATATTTCAGGAATACTGAATTCAACACAGGCTTGCCGGAAACAGGAGAGAACACCTTATTCAGCCTGTATCCCAATCCTGCATCGACCGAGGTATTTGTAAATATGCCGGATAATACTAAATTCACGGTTTTAAAATACAGTATCGCAGATCAGAGCGGAAGAACTGTTTTGGCCGGTGAATTGACGACCCTGAAAAATAGAATTTCTTTAAGGAGTATTACGCCGGGAGCATATTATATCATGATTTTAAGTGATGAGAAAAACGTGACCAGGAAACTGATCGTGAACCATCGTTAAAATCATCGGAGCAAAGAAAAATCAACCGGCGGATTTTCCCATTGGTGTCATGAAAAAAATGGGAAATATTCTCAATCCTCGTGTTTTAGTACAATCGCTGTTCTGTTCGTATTGTATATCTTTAAAAAAGGCCAGTTACCGCTTGGGTCGGAGAAGGTGAAATATGAAATGGATTCATCGATCCGGCCATGGCCGCCGAAATTTTGACTGTCCGAATTCAGAATAATACGATATTCTCCATGACGCGGCACAGGGATCGTATATTCCGGTATGGAGTGCGATGGATGAAAATTAAACACGAAAATGAGGTTCTGACGCTCAAAAACGATGGTCTTGTTGGCTTCATCCATGTTAAGCTGCTGCCCGAACAGTGAAGACATGACCTGGTGTTCTTTCATGATCCGGATCATCTCGCGGTCGAAAGCGGCAAGGAACTTATATTTCAGGTCGGGGCTATCCACCAGCGACCATTGCCTGCGGGCATATTTGTAGCTCCAATTGTTTCCTTCCCTTGGAAAATCAATCCATTCCGGGTGTCCAAACTCATTGCCCATAAAATTCATGTAAGCCTGGCCTCCCAGGGCGATTGTAAACAGGCGGATCATCTTATGCAGCGCCATGCCACGTTCAATGATCAAATCCCCATCATCTTTCTGCATGTGCCAGTACATTTCCTGGTCCATCAGGCGGAAAGCAATCGTTTTATCCCCGACCAGGGCCTGGTCGTGCGATTCGGCATAAGCCACGGTTTTTACATGAGGCAGCCGGTCGTTGAGCACATGCCACATCTCGTGAATACTCCAGTCCTCATCACGATATTCTTTGAGGTATTTGATCCAGAAATCGGGAATGCCCATGCCCAGCCGGTAATCGAAACCGATGCCTCCTTCGTCGACAGGAAAGGTGAGGCCTGGCATACCGGTGACATCTTCCGCAATCGAAATGACAGAAGGATTGAGGGTATGGATCAATGAATTGGCCAGTTGCAGGTAAGTCACCGCATCCCATTCCACGCCCTGGGTAAAGTATTTTTCGCGCGAATCAATGGTTTCGAGTCCATGGTGATGGTACATCATAGAACCGACGCCATCGAACCGGAAACCATCAAAATGGAACTCCTGCATCCAGTACCTGAGGTTGGAGAGCAGGAAGCGGAGCACTTCCGTTTTCCCGTAGTTAAAAATCTTGGAGTCCCATTGCGGATGCTCTCCCCTGCTGCCAGGATGAAAATACTGATCATCGGATCCATCGAACTCATTGAGGCCTTCCACGACATTTTTAACGGTATGGGAGTGCACCACATCGAGGATGACGGCAAGTCCAAGGCCATGTGCTGTTTTGATGAGCATTTTCAGCTCTTCGGGCGTACCGAAACGGGAGGAAGGGGCGAAGAAATTGGAGACATGATATCCGAAGGAGCCGTAATACGGGTGTTCCTGGATGGCCATGAGCTGGATGGCATTGTAGCCGGCATGTTTAATGCGCGGAAGTACATTTTCCGTAAATTCAGTATAGGTTCCAAGCCCTTCTTTTTCCTGCGACATACCCACGTGAGCTTCATAGATATAGAGCTCCCCGATCTGACCTGCATTAAAATGATCACCGGACCAATCAAACTCTTCCGCGTACCAGAGCTGACCCGAAAAGTTTTTCGTATCCTCATCCTGCACGGTACGTGTAATGTAGGCCGGAATTTTATAGGCGAGGCCTTTTTCGGAATCCACCAGCACTTTGATCTTGCCTCCATGGGTAAATGAATCCCGGTATTCATTTTCGGGGAGAAAGATTTCCCAGATACCGAAATCGTTTTTTGAGAGGGGATGTGAAAACCGGTCCCAGTGGTTGAAATCGCCGGTCAGGTAAAGGCCATTAGCCTTTGGTGCCCATTCGCGGTAGGTCCATCCTTTTTTCCGTTCATCATAATTGATTCCGAAATAATGATAGCCTTCGGCAAATTTTTCCAGGCTTCCAAAGTCTTTTTCGATCGATTGAAGTCGGTTAAGATAACGATCAAAACGGTCTACGATATCCTTAGCGCTGGGTTCGAGCCAGGGATCGGCTTCGATGAGTTTGAGATTATGATCTGACATGGCGGGTATGTTTGAGGGTAAAGGTAGGTAAAAAAAGTGGTCAGGGGGTCAGGGGGTCAGGGGGT
>AMWB02020832.1_pt1 | contig 41254 bp, 44 predicted proteins | sample 200311 | NCBI WGS metagenome assembly AMWB02 (sample SAMN02737377, study PRJNA173069) | bioreactor metagenome | biome: anode biofilm in microbial fuel cells | place: USA: California | collected 2010-12-16
CAGAAGGCATTCGAGGAGTACTGGGAAACCGGTGGCTTCCCCGAGGTTGCAGGCCTTAACCGTATGCTGCGAATCAAGACCCACCAAGAGTATTTCAACGCAATGCTGTTCCGGGACCTTGTTGAACGCCATGATATCTCTCACCCCAAGGCGGTCACGGATCTGGCGCATTGNNNNCAGAAGGCATTCGAGGAGTACTGGGAAACCGGCGGCTTCCCCGAGGTTGCAGGCCTTGACCGGATGCTGCGGATAAAGACCCACCAGGAATATTGGGGCGCAATGCTGTTCCGCGACCTGGTTGAACGTCATGATATCTCTCACCCCAAGGCGGTTACGGATCTGGCGCATTGGCTGGTGGACAATACGGGTTCCCTCTATTCCATCAACAACCTGACCGGCTATCTGAAATCCCTGGGTCATAAAGCGCCGAAACCCGCCGTCTCCGATTATCTCGAATGGTTCGAGGATGCCTACGTCCTGTTCACGGTGCGCATCTTTGACGCCTCGCTGGCCCGGGCCAACACCAACCCCAAGAAGATTTACTGCATCGATCATGCATTGGTGACTTCGATCAGCTCCGGCATTCTGGTCAACTCGGGCCATCTTCTGGAGAACCTGGTATTTACGGCGCTGCGCCGGGTCACGCCGGACATTTTTTACTACAAAACCAAGGCGGGCCGGGAGGTTGATTTCATCGCCAGACGAAAGGGGCCGTCGTGCATGCTTGTTCAGGTTTGTGAATCGATGGCCGACCGGCAAACCCGCAAGCGGGAAACCGCCGCGCTTGCCGAAGCCATGACCGAACTGAAACTGTCTCAAGGCGTCATCGTGACGCGGAACGAGGAAGAGCAGATACAGGTCGATTCCGGAAAAATTGACGTGGTTCCAGCCTGGCGGTTTCTGCTGAACATGCCGGAAAGCGCCTGACATTCCAAACCACGGCCCTTCCCTGGTCATTAGGCACTGGACTATTGTTGCCGCTTCCGATCGGGTGATCTGAAAATGAGGGGCCCCCAATATCATGTGCCGGGGGTCCCGCAACGGCCTCGCTCAACATTGCACTGCCTTGTTGAGGAATATTCTTTTCCGGGTCACTCTCGATTTCAGATGCTCTCTGAAAAACGACGTGAGCTTGTCAAAGGAAATCTTGTCCATTTGATCATACAGATAAGGACTGCACCGTCCGCTTTGAAGACAACAGCTTTGTCGTTCTCCACACTTTGGTTGAAGGTACTCGTCCTGCGGGTCAAGGACGATCGCATGCGAATCTTCGACGACAACCGCCTGGTGGTGACCTATACGATTCCTGCCGGCAAAGGGCACCTGGTGCAGGACCCGCGGTTTTACGCAGCCCTGAAAAAAGATCGCGAGATGAACCGCCGCAAGTACGGCCAGGGCCGTCGGATCAAAGGCCGGGCCAAACGAACGATCAGTCCGTCCCGGCCGCCGTATGAAATGGATGTGGGGGTGCGGCCGATCGGGGTGTACGACCAGGTTGCCGGGGAGGTGCAGAATGGAAGACCTGATTGTCAAACTGAAAGAAAGATCACGATTTTAAGAAAGCCGCGTCGGGAGGCGATCTTTTCCATTTCTACTCCTTTTGGGGGTACGCGAGGCACACCGACAATGCGTCATTGGCCGTACTGCTCGTCGGTACCGTGCTATTCGTGATGTTTTACGGCGGTTTCAAATCCGCCCCAGGATTGTATGAACCGGGACATGCCGTATCGGGGAATGAATATGTACAAAGGATGTCCGGTACGATACGGATTGAAAGAGCTGTCGCCCGATAGGGGGGCGAAAAGTCCCGATGGGGTAGCTTCTCTACCGAAACGAAAGAATAGCCCCATGAAAAAATTTGGAGACAGGCAGATTACTCATCAGAGACTTGGGAAAAAAGGAAATCGAGCGTATCCATGAAAACTGTCAAGACTGGGCCAAACGAAAGGCTGCCTCCCATCAATAGGCCAACTGAAGCTGTTTCCAATAATTCTTTACGGGTCGCACCTGCATCCTTCGCCTGAGAAGCGCGGGCAGCTATGCAAAATTCGGAACCATTTGCGATACCAATCGCAAGACACATCAGTGTCTTGGTTTTTCGGTCCAGACTACCCGGTTGGAGAGCGGTCTCATTGAGGTTGGTAAATGCCTTCAGGGTTTCTTTGTCGGCTTTGGAAAATCGTGCCACTGCGCCTTTAAAGCCTTCCAAAATTTCTTTAGGCTCGTCTGCCATAATAGTTTCCTTCCTATTGGGGTTTAACGTTAAGTTACTCAGCACCATAAGATGCGCAGCCAGTTTGGCTGACATTCGCATTTTGCGGCAATTGTTGACGATATATCATTTTTTATTATCAAGTCGCACGCGAATGGACTCGTAAACGGAAATTCCAAAAATTAAAATGCCGCCTACCAGCACTTTCGTTGAAGGAATTTCGGAAATTATAATCGCGGCGAAAAGGAACTATACATCGGATGCATACAGAGAATAAGGCTTACCGTTGATGCTTTTAATTGGCGTAAACTTGCAACCAGTAGAACGTGAGGTGTGGCTGTAAATAGCACGCCCAACAAAATCAATAAATACAAACGATTGTCAACTGTCAAACTGCTTTGAAAAGAAACAAATGGCAGCAATAGGACAGAAACAATCACCAATTGATAACACATGGTAGTCATGCTGGATACATGCTTGAGCGTCTTTCTAATCGTGATGTTTCTTGCGGTAAACAGTACTGCGGAAACAAGTCCCCACATCACACCGGCTGTCATTTGATTTGAAATTTCGAACTCAGGAATAACCAGAAAAATGCCTGCAAACCCAATCATTGTGCGAATGATACTGCCCAATCTGATCATTTCACGATCAAACAGCGGCTCTATGAAAGCGGTCATTATCGGAAATGTATAAAGGGATAAAATACCGATGGCGACTGTTGATATTTGAATGGCGTGAAAATACGTTACCCAATGTGCAGCGGTCAGCAAGCCGGTAAAAAGAATCATCCAATAGTCCTTGGCTGATTGAAGCCGAAAAGATGACTGGGTCATGATCATTATCGAAAACAGGGCCAACCCGCCGAGGATAGAGCGAAAAAAGGTGATGGCGTCTCCTGGAAGGCTTATCAGTTTGGCAAAAAGCGCCGTTCCTCCCAAGAGAAGGACACAGATGTTTATTTGCAAAAGGCCTTTGTTTACCAATGTCATCCCTTTCGACTCGTTTTTTACAACAGGTTTGAATCAATCATTAATCACGCCGACATTTCCGAACCCGAAGGACTCAGCTTTAGCGCGGTAAACACGGCACCGCTATTCGCATGATCTGAAAGTTAAAAGAATGCTAATTTTGTTCTTTCGGATACAAAATGAGCTGTGTACAAGCGAACGTAGCGATTAATTTACGGGTGGCCGCATCAATGACCTTCGACTCCCAGACCTGAGTCGTTCTCCCTGCGTGTATGCATTGAGACGCGCAACGTATTTTTCCCGATCTTAATGTGCTGATCAGGTTGCACTTTAATTCTATGGTGGTGAAACCCGTGGCGTGAACCGGGAGATTTGCCAGACAACCGTTTCCAGCAGCTGTGTCCGCGAGCGTTACAATGGTCCCCGCATGTAAATAACCATTGATCGCCAGGTGTTTTCTTTCAACCTCGAACTCCAGTTCGATGCTTCCACTGCCAACCTTGGTGACGATCAACCCCAAAAGGCCAGGAAGCTTATCCATCACCGCATCATTGAAATATTCAGGTGTAAGCTTTTTCATCGCGAATCCCATTTATTATGCATATTTTCAGTTTGTTATTGAGATGCCATAGCAGTTGCCGTACACGTTTTCCAAGGGTAAGGGAACCATACATGTTGACCTCTTTCTCTGAAAGGGGCATATATGACCTATATCGGACATTTTTCGCCATTGCTCTATAAAGGGAGTGTTGATGCCAAAAATTACATTTGCGCTATATGAAGACTGCTTATCATCACCGATCACCGCACTGATTGACGCCTTTTCAATCTGTAATTCATTATGGGATAATCAAAAAAACAGCAGGTGCGGCGGCGAGAAACCTTCATTTCTTTTTGAAACGGAAGTTGCGGCCGTTACCCGGGAACCCGTCTTAACCAATGGGGGTGTGTGGATTCAGCCGGATATAGAGATTGAATCGGCTAAAGCGTCCGATATTATCCTTATTCCGCCGCGAATGTATGCGCGTCTGCCAGATGAAAAAGAACGTTCCCTTATCATTCCGTGGATTAAAGAGAGCTACCAAAAAGGAGGGCGAATCGGGGCGATGTGCACGGGCAGTTTTTTGCTTGCCGCAACTGGATTGCTGGATGGAAAAATCGCTACGACCAACTGGCTCTTTGTAAACAAGTTTAAGCGCCGGTTTCCCAAAGTTATCCTTAAACCGGAACGTATTTTGACAGAGGATAGGGGGCTTATCTGCTCAGGAGCGATCACGGCAATGTACAATCTGGCACTATTCGTGATCGAAATGTTCGGATCTAAAGAGCTTTCTCGAAGGTGTTCCAAAATACTGCTGGTGGACCAACATCGGAAATCACAATTACCTTATATGGCAACGGTTTTTTTCAAACAGCACGATGACAGTCAGATACTGAATGCTCAACGTTGGTTGGAAGATAACTATACCAGCCAATTCACCATCGATGATGTGGCTAATGTTGCTGGGCTGAGTCCTCGTCATTTTAAACGGCGGTTTAAGAAAGCTACGGGAGAGAACCCGTTACGGTACTTACAGCAACTGCGCCTTGAAATAGCAAAAACGATGTTGGAAACTAGCTATGAAAACATTGAAATGATTACACAGCAGGTTGGTTACGAAGATAGTAGGACCTTCCGTCGGCTCTTTAAGCAATACACGTCCCTATCACCTCGTGAATATCGATCAAAGTTTTTTGTTAATTGTTCGTAAGACGAGCTTTGCACCATGAGGAGAAACTAATCGTTTATGCGACTTGCACTGCCATCTCTGCTGATCCTGGCCTATATTCTCGTCAGCCTGGTCGGCCCCATGCCCGGCCGGATCATCACCCGGATCGCGGCCAGTCTCCTGCTTCTGGCCATCAGTCTGAAATATCTCATCTATGAGCAGATTGGCGGTTCCTTCATCGCTCCCGACCTGCCGGTGCCCCTCCTGTTGCTGATGGAGCTGCTGTATGCGGCCATGGTCATTCTGTTCTTCCTGCTCCTGCTCAAAGACGGGTTGGCATTGCTGCTGTGGCTGAGCCGCTGCCTGGGGACATCCTGGCGATTCCCGTTTTCCCCCGGGGTGCGGTCTGCGGGGATCATATCGGCCGCGCTGATGCTGGCCCTTTTCGGAATCTGGCAATCCGTGCGTGTGCCGAATGTTCGCACGGTGGAGATATCCCTGCCGCGGATCCCGGCGGCGCTGGACGGTTTTTCCATCATCCAAATCACGGATATTCATATCGGTCCCTTCCTCAAAGGGGACTGGCTGCGGCGCGTGGTGGGGAAAACCAATGTACAGCATCCCGATGTGGTGGTCCTGACCGGTGATCTGATCGACGGCCATCCGGATGCGTTGAAAGACGACATCGCACCCCTTGGCGAACTGCGCGCCCATTACGGCGTATTCGGGGTAACCGGCAACCACGAATATTATTTTCGTGTCGACAACTGGCTGCCGGTTTTTGAACAACTTGGGGTCAGCATGCTGCACAATGCGCACGAAACCCTCTCCGTTGACGGCGGCGCGAATCTGGTGATCGCCGGTATCCCGGATCGTACGACAACACGGTTCGGCGGCGCGGGGCCGGATGTCCAAAAAGCACTGGACGGGGCTCCGGATACGCTGCGGATATTGCTGGCCCATCGACCGGATGACGCATCCGGCAGCCATGGGGCGGACATCCAGCTTTCCGGGCATACCCATGGCGGTCTCATGTTCTTCCTGAAATGGCTTTTGGCATCCTTCAACGGCGGCCTGGTCCGGGGATTGTACGATGTGGACGGCATGAAGATCTATGTCAGCCCTGGAACCGGGCTATGGTCCGGATTTTCCTGTCGCCTGGGGGTGCCGTCTGAGATCACGCGGATTGTTCTGCGTGCGCCGGGCACGCAAGCACGTATCGGATGATCCTCCCCTCCGTGTTTTTTCGGAAATTCGGTTGATTCTGGTATCGGCACCTTAATGGTGACACTTTTTTTCAGAAAGCCGCGTCGGGAGGCGATCTTTTCCATTTCTACTCCTTTTGGGGGTACGCGAAGCACATTGACAACGCTTCATTGGCCGTACTGGTTGTCGGTAACGCGCTCCAACCAGTCCACTGGCTTTCGCGTTGCTCCTGGACGGCAATGTGGGTCATGGCCGTTTCGGGTGACGCGTCATGCACCGTGATTCTGGTTCAGTTTTCCTTCAGGGGAATCGTCAGTTTCATCGGTTTTTTTCCCGGTCCCCAATGGGGATGCGCGCGCTTGTCCAGTCCTTTGCTGTGGAGGAACGCTTCAACAATTTCCGCCACCGCGATGTTGTTTCTGTCCGCAAAAGGGGCATGGGTATTGCCCTTTATGCCAATCTCCGGAAGCATCAGGAGTTTGGCGTCCCCGCCATGACGATTCACCGCCTCGACGAACTGCCGGGCCCGCCTGCTGGCCACCCGCCAAAGGTCCACGTTGAAAACCTGGCTGGGTTCCTTTGCGATGTTGTCGCCATAAATAATGATCATGGGCATGCGCGTGAGCTTTTCGAATTCCTTGACGGGCACCATCTGCGGCTGCATGTGCGTTTCCACCAGCGGCAATGACGTGGGGATTTCCGCGGGACGCTCCCCTTCGGGGAAAGTGAACTGGCCCGGTTCAAAAGCGACCACCGCTTTGACCAGGTCCGGAACGTTCATGGCCGTGGCCCAGCCGAAGTGGCCACTATGGGAATGCGTCACAAGAACGCCCGGACCGATCCGTCGGAACAAGTCGCCTACCGTTTTGCCCAGAAAGTCCCTGTGCGCCGCGGTATGCGGGAGTGCTCCCGTGTCAGGGGTCTGCTGGCGGAAAAACTGGTCGATGGCATAGGCGGAGTCCTTGGGGAACTGGATTTCGTTAAAGAAGGTTGCCGCCGCGGGTGGTGTCCATATACCGTTTCGGAAAGCGTTCCAGACAGAGCTTTCCCGTAAGGTTGTCGGAACGGCATCGGCCTCGTCGGTCTTGGATGGGGTGTATCCGGCACGGCCCCGGCGAGGCTGGTCGATGATATACACCGCCCAGTCCCTGCGCGGCAGAATCGACATGAAGCCTTCCCGGCCATCCGGGGTCGACTCCCAGCTTTTTCCGGACTGTCCGATGCCGTGCCACAAGACGAGCGGATACTCCCTGGCATGTTGGGGGATGTAATATTGGGCGTAGCCGTGATCACCGTGAAAGACCTCACCTTCCTTCGTTTGGGTCACGGTCCCCCCGAAAAGGAAGCTTCCCATGGTTTTCAGTACGATGGGCTGCGTCTGCAACGTGTCACCAGAAGCGGATACGGCGGAATCGAGGGGATTTTTACCTTTTGGGGCTGTCGACGTTGAACAACCGGTGGCTGTCAGGCAATAGGCGAACAGCAGGGTCGGTATCAAGCGATGCATGAATTTTAAATTTTTCAAAAGTTCCATATTGTTACCCTTCTCTTTGACGTATTTTTCTCCTGGATTCAGTCGCCTTGGAGCCTTTCCTCAACATTGCGGGGGTGCTATTTCCTGCTTGTCAACACCGCACTCAGAACTTCACGAGCACTTTCAGCTTCTTTTTTTCCGACCCTGGCGTCAAGCACGGAGATAAAATCCTTCATCTGGGCTTCGGTCAGGCCGGTATTCATTGCAGCGCCAAGATGGAAAGAAAGTTGCCCCTCGGTGCCCGTCATATTGGCGAGGGCGGCGATGGTCGCAAGCTCTCTTTCCTGATGGGTCAGCACGTCACGGACAAAGATGTCTGCAAACAGATGTTCCTTCAGGAACGTGTCAATGACGGGGGCGAACAGTTGATACCCGCTTGGCGGTGGGATGTCGTCCCTTCCGGCAAGTTTTGCCCTCACTTTGGCGCCGTATTCATCCTTGTCCATGTCGGGAGGAACGGGGCCGGCTTCCTGGCCCATCTCATCTTCGATGCCCTTTGCCCGCCGCTCCTCCATAACGGCCATAAACGCGTGGATACCGTTCAGGCTGCGGGGAAATCCCGCATAGGCGTACAGATGCACCAGAACTTCCTTGATTTCGTTGACGCTCAGGCCGGCTTCGAGGCCTTGTTTCAAAGCCGGTTTGAGCCGGTCGATATCGCCTTCTGCCGTAAACGCCGCTATCGGGATGATGCCTTGCTGCTTTTTACTCAAAGAGTGTTGTTTTTCCATGTTTGTTACCTCCGAACCAAGGGCTATAGCCGGTATCACCAGCGAAAACATGAACATCAATGAAATGGTATTGGCTTTCATGATCGACCTCCTATTTTCCGAGGTATTGTTCATCGGTGACCTTTTCCTTCCAGATGACGTTCTTGCCGTCTTTCACACCGGTGATCACGAGATGGGTCATGGGAGCATCGGGAGTGGCGCCATGCCAGTGATCCATCTCGGCCGGGCACCAGACGGTTTCCCCCTCCTTGAATTCGATGATCTTTCCATCGCGCGTTCCGGTCAGGGCAACACCGTCGGTCACGATCATATGTTGTCCCGCAGGATGCAGATGCCACGCGCTTCTGGCGCCGGGCTGAAAGGTGACATAAGCACCGGAGTAGTGGGTGGTCTCATTGGCGGGGAACAGACGGTCGACCCGAACGTCACCGGTAAAAAATTCTTCAGGGCCTTTGAAGGACTCTTGCGAATCGGACCGGTACACGACTTGCCCATCCTTGCCTTGATCCGGCGCTTTTTCGGAACCGGCATACGCGATCGATGCGATGAAAATCGAAAAGGCCAATACGATCATTCGTTTTTTCATTTTTTTCCTTTCTGTTATTGCCCATCGACCGTTTTCCCGTCGAGTTCTTCCTGAATGGCAATGACGGTTTTTGGAGAACACCCCGGCGTCGCACGATATCGATTATCAGTGCGCGGTGAATCCGCCATCGACCACCAGCGCGTGACCGATGACAAAGCTCGCCCCGGGACTGCAGAGCCACAGCACAGCGGAGGCGATCTCTTCCGGGCGGCCCAGGCGGCCAATCGGCTGGCTCTTTAGAATCTCCTTCATGGATTCCGGTTCCTTTTCCAGCATCTTTGTCACCATCGGTGTCTCGATCGTGCCAGGACAAACGGCATTGATGCGAATCCCCCGCGCCGCGTATTCCAGCGCGGCGCTTTTGGTCAGGCCGATCACGCCATGTTTGGAGGCGTGATAGAGCGCCCTCCCGGGCAGTCCGATCAGTCCGCCGATGGACGAGCAATTGACAATCGCCCCGCTCCCCTGCATTCGCATCTGCGCGACCTCATGTTTCACACAACTCCACACGCCGCGAAGATTGATATCGTTCACACGGTCGAATTCCTCGATGCGGGCCTCTGCGATCTCCACGGCGGGAGACTGCACGCCGGCGTTATTGAAAGCGGCATCGAGCCTGCCAAACGCCTCGACGACTTGTGCCACCATCTTCTCGACTTCCTCGTCGCTTGCGACATCGCATGGGATGGCGATTGCCTTGTGTCCCGCTGCCGTGAGGGCGTCGACAGCCTTGCGGACCGATTCTTCATCGACATCGGCCAGCGCGACAGCCGCACCGGCCTCGGCAAAGGCCTGGGCGGTGGCAAGGCCAATGCCCGCAGCCGCCCCCGTAACCAACGCCACCTGGTTTTCAAATGCGTTATTCATGATTTTCTCCTTTCGTCTTCGAGAGCGGAAATCATCGCAATCTTATTGTATGCTAGTGCTTCGCTCGTTGTCATGCATCATCTTCTTGCAGTTGCTGCTCCGACAGGGCTGCTTTTCTTGAAGCTGATCTCAATACGTTATGGACGAGGCGCGCGATGACGACGTACACGCCCGTGATCGCGAGGTTGCAAGCATAGAACAGGATGAGAGGCCTGGACGGGTCCCAGTAGTCGAAGGAAAAACCCAGGAACAATTTCGATCCCATGTCCCGATCGAACGAGGCCCACACGCCAAAGACGACAAACAGGGCGGCGGCCGGTTTCAGCAGGAGGGCCGGGATTTTTCCGCCCTTTCCGGGCGGGAATGCTTTCCTGGCAGCGCCTATGATCATGTCCCCGTGCAGGCCGGTATGGAAACCGATCAGCACCAATCCCCAGTAAGCGGCGAGGCTGTGGATCCGCCGGACGCTTTCGCCGTCAATGAATTGTGAGAAACCGAAAATGTGGCGGGAATTCAGGATGCCGCACGCGCACAAAACGCCCATTGCCGCCACAAGGGACAGGTCGGTCATGGCATTGATCGCCCGGCGGAATGTATAGTTTCCCGAGAAGAAATTCCTGTACCATCGCCAATTCCAGATCGTGTGTAGGGCGAACAGCGTACAAAGGGCCATGCCGACCCACTCGTGCGCCTGACGCCCGGTGGCGCGGAAGGCCAGCGACGTGACGAACAGCAACAGCATGCTCCCATCGATGCATAACCGGATCGTTAACCGGGGCGGCTGGAACAAACGGTTCATTCTCCCGGTCCGATGTCGCGGAGCCAGTCATCGATGTCTTGCGACAGCGAACCGCCGCCGCTGTAATGAATCGAAAGAGCCTCGGTGATTTTGGCTTTCGGGGCCAGTTTGGCGATATCGGTTACGCTCTGGCCGAGCCTGCCGCCGCCGTGGCTGCAAAACGGTGCAATGGTCTTGCCGGAGAAATCGTATGTTTCCAGCAAGGTGGCGATCGGCATGGGGATGGTCGCCCACCAGTTGGGATACCCCAGATAAACCACGTCGTATTTGTCCATACCGGGGATCCGGGTTTTCAGTTCGGGCCGTACGTCTTGCTCCTGATCTCTCTTGGCCTCATCCAGGCAGGTATTGTAGTTGCGGGAGTATGGCTTGACGAGTTCCAATCTCACGAGATCGCCGCCGACCTTTTGATGGATTTCCGTAGCGATGCCTTTCGTGTTTCCCGACCATGAAAAATAAATAACCAAAGTATTGTTTCTCCCTGTTTCCGACGCCTCGGCGATATTGGGGACCGCGACCCTCATGAGGCCCGATCCGCCAATTACGGCTCCGGCGATAAGTGTTTTGAATACAAAATCGCGCCGTGTCATCTTCATTCTTTTCTCCTTCCCGACATCAATAAGTTGAGCTACCTGGCGTTGCGCGCAACGCGGAAACCGATATTGAACGTCCGGTTCGACGGGGTATGCGCCGCTCTGTAGGCCGAGCGCAGATGACGGCCAAAGTCGTTCCAGCCCCCGCCGCGGTTCACCCGGAAGCTGCCCGAATCCGGCCCGGCGGGGTCGGTCTGCGCGCCGGTCGCATACTCCCCGTACCAGTCCCAGCACCAATCCCAGACGTTGCCGTGCATGTCGAAGATGCCCCATGCGTTCGGCGCGAAGCTGCCCACGGGGACAGTGGTCTCCCTGTATTGACCGGACGGGGTGTTGTTGTACGGATAATACCCGTAATAGTTGGCCTGGTCGGATGTGATGTTGGCACCGGTGTTAAATGGGGTCGTGGTGCCGGCCCGGCAGGCGTATTCCCACTCGGCTTCCGTCGGCAGCCGGTAGCCGTTGGCGCCTCTGTCCCAGATGACGGCCATATCCGCGCCCGAGCCGGAAAAAGCGTAGACCGGGGTCAAGCCTTCCTTTTTGCTCAGCTCGTTGCAAAACCGTACCGCCTCGAACCATGTCACATTCTCCACCGGGAGGGTGTCGCCTTTGAAATGGCTGGGCAGGGTCTTCATGATGTCACGGAATTCTTTTTGGGTGACCGCGTGTTTTCCCAGATAAAAATCGCTCACGGTAACGCTGTGCGAAACTTCATCCCTGCCGTGCCGGAACTCGGTTGCGGGACTGCCCATAATGAACTGCCCGCCCTTGATGAGAACGAGTTCCGCCGCATGACAAACAGCGGGGGCAAAAAACAACGCCGATAGAAGGATGATGGCTGAGATGGGGCTTTTCATTGGCTCCTCCGAACGGTTTTTTCATAGCCGTGGGTTGTATGGATATTTTATAGCGCCAAACCCTTTCGCGGCATAGACACATTTCTCTGATATTCTTGCCTGATTCTCTATTGACCTATGAAGATGCGACGGTTTATGGCATTCACAATTATGTACGGAAACCTCAACAAAGGTATGGAAAGACAGGATGCCGTCGTACAAACCGGTAGCCATCGTCATGGAGAATCGGGCAGGAATGGGAGAGAATCGTATCTTTATACCGGAACGATCTGTCGCTATTTATATTCAAAACGACGTAAATCTCCTATCATGCGACGATGGAGGAATATCATCACTGGCCGGGCAAGAGCTCTCCTGGCTGATTCTCTCTCAAGTTGACAATTTGTCGCTTTCTTATGATAGTCTGATATCGTTTGGGACAAACGATGTTTCACGACAGGGAGGGAGTCATGGCTGCAAATAATCGTATCGATGTTGAAAAAAGCCGTAAGGCGCTCAAAGAGGCGTTGCTTCGGCGGATGCCCGACCCCGGCGCTTTTCCCACTCCGGTCAAGGGCCTTGTCCTTCACCGCTTCAAGAGCAATGACTCCCTGACGCCCCGTTTTTACCAGCCGGTCGTCATCGTTGTCGTTCAAGGAAAAAAGCGGGTCCGCATCGGTGCGGAGGATATTCAATATGGAGAGCATAGCTGCTTCATTGTCGGGGTAGACATGCCGATATCGAGTTGCGTTGTGGAGGCAACTGAAAGCAGGCCGTATCTTTCCATGTCCCTGGATCTGGACAAGAGCCTCATCGCCACCCTGGCGGCGAAAGTTCCGCCTTCACCGGAATGCCACACTTGTTTTTCAGCCGGAGCGGTGGTTCAGGATATCGGTCCCGAACTTCTGGACGCTTTTCTGCGCCTGCTCGAACTGACGGAAAGACCGGATGAGGAGATGGTGCTGGGAGATCTGGTGCGTCAGGAAATTCACTACCGGTTGCTGACAAGTCCGTTCGGCAGGCAATTGCGGACACTAAACACCCTTGGGTCGCAGAACAACCAGATTTCCCGGGCCATCACCTGGCTGAAAGACAACTACACAAGACCGCTGCACGTGGAAAAACTCGCGGGTCGCGTGAACATGGCGCCATCCACGTTTCACAAGCATTTCAAAGAGATTACGACCTTAAGCCCGCTACAGTACCAGAAACGGCTGCGCCTAAGCGAGGCACAGCGCCTGATGCTCTCCGACAACCTTGACGTTGCCCAGGCCGCTTTTTCCGTAGGCTACGAGAGCGCCACGCAGTTCAACCGTGAGTATAAACGATTGTTTGGGGAACCGCCGCGTAAGGACGTAGTGAAATTGAAATCCGCGATGAATGGCACAAGAGTGATGTGAGTGGAACACATCTAAAGCCCACTCCATGCGCCGGAGGCGGTCGTCATTCAATTCAATCCTTTCTGTTCCAGAAAGTCAGCCATCAGATCGGCAATCGTCAGATTGTTCAGATCCGAGAACGGGAAGTGCGTGTTGCCCCGGATACCGATTTCGGGCAGGTGCACCAAGGTCGCGTCACCGCCGTGGCGGTTGACGGCATCTCGCCAAAGCCGTGCCATTTCGAGACGGATGCGCCACTGGTCCTGCCCCGGATTGTCGGATGGGGCCGCCGGGATATTGTCCCCGTAGTAAATGACAATGGGAATCTTTGTGAGTTTCATGAAATCCGCCAAGGGAATGCCAACCGCCTCGAGCGAACCGCCGGAACCGTGTTTGTCGGGAGGCACTTCTCCTTTCGGGAAAACGAAATTGCTGCCCGGTTCGTAGGAGACGACGGCCCGTATCTCGGGGCTTTTCATGACCGTGGCCCAGCCCATGCCGCCGCTGTGGGAATGGGTGACCAAGATTCCCGGCCCGATCTTCTTGAACAGGGCCGCAACCGCGTCCGCGTTCACCTCGATGTCGATGGGTCCCGTGTCGGGCGTCATTTGGCGGAAGTACTGCTCCAAGGCTTCCGGGTCCTTTGAAAATTGCACGCCGGGGAAGAACCCCGGCCAGATGCCGACCCGGAACGTGTCGAACCAGCGCTGGTCGTCGGTGACGGGCGTCAGGGTTGCCGGCTGGGTGCTTCGCCCGGCATCGCCGCGGCGGGGCTGGTCGATTACATAGACCCCGAAGCCGCGCCGGAGAAAGATGTTCTGAAATCCTTCGCGTCCGTCCGGGGTGGTCTCCCAGGTCTTGGAAAACTGTCCATACCCATGCCAGAGCACGAGGGGCAATTTGCGGGCGTTTTTCGGGATCTGGTAAAACACATAAGCGTGATCCCCGTGCAGGGTCTGCCCCTCGGGAGACGTAAAATTATAGGGGTCGAAGGTCCCGGGCGTTTGGAGCACCGTACCTCCCACCGCGAAACTGCCTTGATCCTTTATCGTCAGCAAGCCCGGCTTGCGATTGAGCGTCGCCGTCGAACACGCGGACATGAACATGGCGGACGCAAACAGAAACGCGACCAGTCGGATGTGGCGTATCATTTTCATCACTTTTCTCCAGGTTCCGGTAACGTCAAATCAAAACGGGAAATCCTCTTCATAATCGACCTTCTGGTCGATTTTTTTCACCACAGGCTGTTGTGCGATCTTGTGCACCGGGTTGCCGTCGACATAGATGGCCTTGAAAGGTTTCGTGGGGCACGCATGTTCGCATCCTCCGCAGCCAACGCAGTATGCTGCCTTCACCTCGGGGATGACGAGCTTTTTGTACGCGGGATTCGGATACGGCACCATGCTGACCGCTTTTGTCGGACAGTGTTCGGAACATGCGCCGCAATTCGTCTTGTCCGTGTGGACCACGCAGTTTTCTTTGATGAACTTCGCGACGCCAAGCTGGGTAAGCTTCTTCTTTTCAACGGTCAACGGGAAAAGAGCGCCGCTCGGGCAGACGTCCAGGCAGATGGTGCAATCGTAGTTGCAATGAGCGGCCTGAAAATTCAACCGCGGCTGCATCATGCCGAAAAAGCCGAATTCGAGGAAGGACGGTTCGAGCACCCCTGACGGACAAGCGCTCACGCAGAGATGACACGCCGTGCAGGTCGCGGTGAAATGGTCGATGCTCATGGAGCCGGGCGGAGAGACCGGGCTGGTCAAACGCATGGGAATCGTCGTCGGCCGGCTTTGGATGATTTTTTTCGCTTGCTCGCCCATGCCCGTGATTCCCATGAACCAGATTGCCGAATTCAGCATGAACCCTCGACGTCCGGGATCCTGTTCGGGCACGGGCAGGCTTCTTCTCCACGTACGTTCGAATTGCACGGCCTGTTTACTGCAGACGGCAAAGCAATTGTAACAGCCGACGCAGCGGGAGAAGTCGATCGATTTCTTCCGGATATCGATGCATCCGGCCTTGCAGACGCTCTCGCACAATCCGCATTCCCGGCAGGCCTCCGGACGGATGCCGATACGGAATAACGAGATTTTCGAAACCAGGCCGAGCAGCGCCCCCACGGGGCAGACGGTGTTGCAATACAAGCGGCCGCGGCCGGCGGACAGCCACGCCACCAGAACCAGCGAAAATACGGCGACACCGGCCGATAGCGGTGCGATGACCGCCCATCGCACCTGGTAGAAGGTGTGAACGTCGAAATGCTCGAGGCCTGCGGCCGTCACATTGTTGACAACGAGCACAAGGGGACGGACCAAATTCGAGAAGATCCGGCCGAAACTGCTGAACGGATCGAGAAGGTTCAGCACAAAGCCGCTGCCGGCAAGCAGCAACAAGACCGTCAGGGTAAAAATGGAATAGCGGAGAATATGCCGCGGCCTCGACCATGTGAAGCGACGCCGCTTCCCAATTTTCCGGGCCACGAAGCCGATACCGTCCTGGAGTGTTCCCAGCGGGCAGATGGTCGAGCAGTAAACGCGACCGAAAAAAACGGTGAGAATGGCGACCGCGATAAACCCGGTCGCCCCTGCCGCCGCCGCGGTCAGAAACTTCATGAGCGAGGGCACGAACTGCAGGTACAGAATCACCCCGGTCGTGGATAGGGCGACCTTGTTCCAAATATCGAGAAACAAAAACGCAATCAGCACAAAGAACAAGATCGATATGCCGACCCGCAGCGTTTTCAGGCGATGGAGTTCCATGGTGTCATAGCTTGATTCGGTTGATGGACAGGGCACTCAGATCGATCTGGCCGAGATTCATTTCCGCGGCAAGCGCGATATGCCGAATGTCACCCGGCTCCACGCCAAAGAGCCTGGCGGCGGCAGCGTCGGCCGCCACGAAATCCGTCGAGACGATCTGCGATTTCATCGGAAGAACATCATCCACCGACACGCCGCGGGGGCCGTTGCGCTTCATCACTTGGTAGGCATCCACGACGGTGAGGTCGGGTTTGCGGTACGACGCGAAATCGGCGATGCACTGGTGAAGATCGTTGCGGTGCCAATACCATCGGTCCCAGACCACCCCCATCAGGTTTTTCATGCCGATGGTCAGCATCGAGGAGCTGTGATGCTTCAACACGGGTACATTGATGAAGACATCCGCGTCCAAAAGAAGTTCGTGGACCTTGGCTTCGGTGAGGCGCTCTCCCTTGGGCACGGCGACCGTCTGATAATACCCTTCACTGTCGCCGGAAACCATTCTCCCGCCGGCATCCTTCACCGCCCGTTCGATGCCGCTGGTTTGGTAACACCTTGTCCATTGATCACAGGTATGATCGAACACCGAAACGTCCTTGGCGCCGGCGTTCAGACACTGCTCGACGATGCGCGCCACGAGTTTGGGGTGCGTGTTGCCCGCACGTTCGGGTGGCACGTCCCAGCCGATGTTGGGCTTGACCAGGACCTTGCCGCCCTTGGGCACAAACGTCTTCATCCCGCCGAGCGAGGCGATGGCACGGTCGAACATCACGTCCGGCTCGGCGCCTTTCACGGCAACGAGATCATAGGCTGACGGCTGTGATGGAGACGCCGCCCACAGTTTTGCATAACCGCCAAAAGCCAGCGTGGAGCCGGCGGCAATCCCTCCTCCAATGGTTGTTTTTATGAAATCACGACGATCCATGGAAGTCTCCCTTCGTTTTCAATTTCTCGACCAATCGGTTGGACGTCGACGTTGCCCGATCCCGGTTGGTGGTGATCACTTCCGTGCCATCGAACAGGCACAGATCAGGCTGTCTCACCAGGTTTAAATCGGCGATGCATTGCGAGAGGAATTCGACGTCATCGTAGTAACCGCTTGCCCCGGATCCGTGGTGAAAATAACCGTTCGTACTGTAAGGCGACGCACCCATCATGTTCTTCATGGTTCCGGTGAACCTTACCCCGGTATGATCTTTGGCGATCGGCATATTGATGAACACATCGCATTCCAGCAATTCTTTTGCGACCTCGGCTTCCTTCAAATGCCGGCCGTTTGTAATGGATACTCTCTTGTGGTTTCCGCCAATATACCGGATGCTCTTCACCTCGTCACGGTATTTTCCGGAAAGCTTGTCGCGGCGCCAGCTGCCGCCGCGTACCACACGTTTTTTGCAATATTTATTCGATTTCACATGATTTCCTTAACCATTCAGCGATATCCGGTTTTGCCTCCTGAACGCTTCCACCTCTGATCGGAAGTCCCTTCAACACCCTGGCGGTAGGGCAAATCTTTCCGATATCGCGTTCGCTGCGCCCCATTCCGCTCCCTTCATGGGTACAGAAAGGAACAATGGTTTTGCCGGAAAAGTCGTACGCTTCAAGAAACGTACACACCGCCATAGGCATCGTGCCCCACCAGTTGGGATAACCCAGATAAATCACGTCGTAATCCGCCATGCTGTCTACATGTCCCGATATTTCAGGCCGGGCGTTGCCACGCAGTTCCTCTTTGGCGACCTCCGTCGTTTCGTGATAACCTTCCGGATAGGGCTTTACCGTATCGATCCGAAAGACCTCGCTGTCGGTCAGTTTCCGAATCATGGTGGCCGCCACTTCGGTGTTGCCGACCGATAAATTGACGATCTCGCCGTTGACATAATTCTTGCCCGCTCGTGAGTAATAGGCGATCAGGCCCTTTGTTTTGCTCATTATTTACTCCCCATCATATGCAGTATTTCATCTATCAGAAAAACGTCCGTAAGAAGCGTGCGTATATGCAGCGAGGCGTTAAGGTTGTCGATCAGTTGGGATGAAATGCGCGTCTGCACGAGCACGAGCTGCATGGCCGCCAAGGCCCTGGCCGTGTCCGCCGCCAAGACGTCGAGAAAATCGGTGTATCGTTGCTGCGTGGCGGGATTCACTGCCTCAACCATTGCGCCATAGGCTTCAGCCAAACCGGAAGCGGCGTCCACGGCCTTGGCAAGCAGTTCCCGCAACTGGGTGCCGCTGCCGCTTTCCCGGTCGTCGGCGACGCCCTGGGCCGCATATGCCAGCATGAACTCGTAGCATTCTTCGATGGCGTCGCAGCGCCGCTCGATATCATCAAATTGCGTCATGGGTGTCTCCTCTCGATCGGATCTCATTCGGCGGAACGTGCAACGCCGCTCCATCGAGCAATGTCATGGTGGCTGAGGAAATAGTCGCGATCATAGGTCCCGACGATCATGGATAAGGTGACGGGGCGTTTTTCCGGCCGCAGCGCGAAGTACACATGGACGATGACCAGGGCCACCATGGACAGGCCGGCCAGCCCGTGCAGGGCATAGACCAGTCCCCAGTCCGCGTCGGTAAAAAAACGGTAGGGATCGCGAACCATCATGGGTGTGCGTACCCGCGTCATCATGAACGCGCCCGTGACGGCCATGGTGAAGCCGAGGACCATGATCACCAGGTGATAGAGCTTATTGGCCAGTGGATATTTGCCCGGTCGCTGTTCGGTGTCGCCCGGTGAGGTTTGGGTAACGTAGCCGCGGACCTCGGCCCAGTCTGCCGGCGCAGGCCAGATGGCCCGAAAGTCCTGGAAAAATAAGACATGGACGATATGAAAGGCGATGGCCGCAATCAGAACCATGCCGGCAAGGACATGCAGGCCCACCCAGTCGAAGCGCAGGCCGATCTTGGGGAGGAAGGCCGTGGCCGGCAGCGTCAGCATGGCCGCGGCCATGATCCAGTGGAAGAGCCGGGCCGGCAGGGAATGGCGCAGGATTCGCTCCGGGACCTTGGCCGCCGTCTCGGGCGAAACCGCCGGTTTTGCAAGATCTTTTCTGTGCAGGCGGACCCATAGCGCATGAACCACGGCAAACGCCATCCCGGCGGCCAGCGAAAACCACAGCCAGTGCCAGGCAGCATGGAAAATGACCGGTTCCCCCCAGGGCGAGGCGCCCCATGTGACGAAATTCATGATTCCTCCTTACCGAGAAGAGCACGCTTGACCAGATTGCGGGCCAGTGCCACCTTGTAGCCGTTATGGTTCAGTGGGACCGCTCCCTCGGCGGCGATGCGCGATGCCGCATCCGAGGCAGCGCTCCGGGATCGGCCTTTTACCACGACCTCCAGATGGGACAGACGCCAGGGACGCGCCGCCACCGCCCCCAGGACAACGCGGGCGCGGTCGATGCGGTCCCCGGAAAGCTGCATGACCGCCGCGATGTTGGCCAGCGGGAAATCCCACACCGGCCGGTCCCGGACCTTTTCGAAGTAAAAGCTCGCCCCGGCCCAGGTCGCCGGCAGGCGAATGTCGGTAAGCAGATCACCGGGACCGAGCACGTTGAGGCGGACGATATCATCCTCCGGACCGACAAAGTAGTCCTCGGCCGCCATCTCCCGCCGGCCCCCGGCATTCTGGATGACCAAGCGGGCTTCCAGGGCCACCATTACCGGGGCGGTGTCGGAAGGAGATACCGCGACGCAGCGGCTGGCGCCGAAGATCGCGTGCTCGCGATTCTGGCCCTCCGGCGTGTCGGCATAGCAGATATTGCCTTTGGCGCGATAGCACGGCCAACCGCCACGATAGTACCAGCAGCGGGTATCCTGTGAGATATTGCCGCCAATGGTTCCTTGATTGCGGATCTGTGGCGAAGCAACTTCCGCGGCCGCGGCGGCCAAAATGGGAAAACGTTCTCGAACCAGCCGATTCATGCTCAATTCGGTCAGGGTGGTCATGGGGCCGATGACGATATCGCCGCCATCCTCGCGCACGCCGCGCAACGCTTCGATGCCGCCCAGGTCGATCACGGCGGTCGGCCGTTTAATGCGATCCTTGAAACGCTCCAGGCTGTCAAGCCCACCGGCCAAAATCCAGGCCTCTTTGCCCAGACGGTCGGTCAGGGCCAGAGCATCCTTGATTTCCGTCGGTTGGTACAGATCGAAGTGAGGCATGCCGTCATGTGCAATCGCCATATGTGTACTCCTGCCGCATCAGGTGCGGTACAAAGGGTTAAACGTTTGCGGAAAGCCCGTTCGTATGGTCTTTAATTTCAGGATACAACGCGGAAAGAACCGCATCCGTCATTACCGGTGCGCGGGCGAATTTGTCATCGCCCAAGGCATCCATCAGGGCGCACAGCACGGCGGCACAAGCACCGCTCGTCGCCGGCTCACAGATACCACGCGCGCCGACAGGGGTTTGCGGATCGGGGATGCCTACCGCCCCCCAGGTAAATTTCTCGGGTAATTCAAGAATGGAGGGCGGACGCGTTTGATAGAAGCGGACAGATACCGGCAGGCCATAATGGTTGTCATAGAACCATTTTTGCCCGATGACGTGACCGATGCCGAGCATCGACCGCCCGACAACCTGTCCGCCGAAGGCGCGCGGATGCACCACAAACCCTGCGTCACCCTGCACATGGAAATCCACCATCCGGTATCGGCCGGTTTCGATATCCACCTCGACTTCGGCAAATGTCGCCACGTAGGAGTGGGTTTGGCCATCGTGCGGAAAGTTGTCACGCGCAACGGCGACCAGCCCCTGCCCGGAGAGGGCCGCTACCGAGGCTTTGGTCATCGCGTCGACGTCATCCGGGCATTCATGGCCGTCATAGGTCCCGCCCATTTCAATCGCCCGGCTGGCCGCTTCGGCGAGACTCAGCCCCTTTCCTGTGATTTCCGAAACCACGCGTTCGTTGCCGACCGTAAAGTCTTCAGACTTTCCGCCCAAAGCGTCGGCAGCGATTTCTCGAAGTTTTTTCTTGGCATCGAGGCCTGCCGCCAGGGCTGCACGCGTCATGGTATGGATGGTCTTGCTGCCGCCCTGCGTGCAGGTCCATGGTACATGCTTGCCGGAGTCACCCCAGATGATTTTACATTTTTCCCAGGGAACGCCCAACGCATCCGCGATGACACGGTTCACGTCGCTGAACGACTCATTGCCCAGATTCCCGACACCGGAGTGAATGCGTATCTCGCCTTCGGGGGTGATCACGAACAGGCCGTCATAGCCGGATTGTCCGGCAACAAAGCACCCGGTGGCAACCCCGACGCCGCGCCTGACGGTTCCGGATTTCCGGGACGTTTCCGCCGCGGCCTTGCGCGCCCTCCAGTGAAACGCCGCTGCGCCCTGATCCAGGGCTTCTTTCACAAAAGCGCTGGTAACAACGCCGCGAACACCGTCTTTGTCAGCCGGCCCAAGCGGCGCCCGGCCTTCCGGTGCATTGATTCTGAAGATTTGCAGCGGATCGATGTTCAGACGATGGGCAGCCTTGGTGAGTAATACCCCCATGAAAGCGGCACTCTGCAGGCCGCCGGGTGCCGTCTGAGAGGCACGCGTGGGCGTATTGGTAAGGACTGTCACGCCGCGCCAGCGCATGGCCTTGGGCTGATAAAGCAGGGAGGCCATGCGCCCGAGCATCAGGGCGTCATACTGCATTTCGTAAGGGCCGTTGTCCTCGACCACCAGAAGATCCAAAGCCTGCAAGCGGCCATCTTTGGTAAACCCTGCCCGCATGCGCCCCAGGCAGCTGGCCCTGGCTCGGCCGATGTATTGCTCCTCCCGGCGGGTAATTCGCATCATGACAGGTGCCTGGGCTTTTTTGGACAGCAACGCAGACACGATCAAGATGACGGAGGCCGTGATCTTCCCGCCAAAGCCACCTCCGGTGAATTCGCTGATGAAGACGATTTTATCCGCTTCCATATCCATCCAGCGGGCAATGGCCTTTACGGTCTGAGCCGTGCTTTGCGTTCCCGTGCAAAGGTACAGCTTGCCGTTTTCCCACCAGCTCAGGGCGGATCGGGTTTCCAACGCCTCATGGCCGACATTGGGCGTGACGAACGTCTCGTCAAGGACCAGCGCGCTGTCCTTGAAACCGGCGTCCAAATCGCCATAGGACCATTCGTTGCCCCCTTGTCCCCAGGGGAGTTGGCCGGGCTTGGCCGAATCGAAATCCGCCTTGGACCATTTGATTTCCCCGCCCTTTCCGTCAACCCAGGCGTTGCCGTCCGTTCGCGTGTTTGGCCCGCCAGGGCGCAAACTGTCCAGCGGATCGATCACAAAAGGCAGCGGCTCAAGCGTCATATCGATGGCCTCGATGGCGGCGGTGGCGGTTTCTTCGTCAACCGCGGCCACGGCGAGAATGGGGTCCCCCTCATACAGCGGTTCCATGGTCAAGCCACGTTCAGCCCACGGACTGGCTTCGACCGTTCGGCCTGTATCCGTTACCGATGCGGCCGGCGGGGGGAGTTCGTCCGCGGTGAGAATGGCGCGAACCCCGGGCATTGCAAGCGCTCTGCGCGTGTCCAGGCGCGTGACGTTGGCATGGGGCATCGGGCTGGTCAGCAACCGGCAATAAAGCATGCCCTCTTTTCGAAAGTCGTTCGCATACCGGGCGGTTCCGGTCACCTTGGCCCGGGCATCCGGGGTGATGTAGTTCTTTCCCGTCAAGTTCGGTGTAAAACGTTTATCCTGCGGCATGGATCACCCCTTTCGCATATATTCCGCCCCGCGCATCAGGGCGGTCAATATCTTGTCGTAGTCCTGGCACCGGCAGAGATTGCCGGAAATGCCGTGGGCCAATTCCTTTCGCGTCGGAGCTGGATTGCTCTTCAAATACCCCAGCGTGGACATGATAAAGCCAGGGGCACAGTAGCCACACTGAAACCCCTGTTCATCGAGGACGCCCTGCTGCAAGGGATGCAGACCGCCGTCGGGGCGGGCCAGACCCTCGATGGTCAGGATCTTTTTACCCCGGACGCCATGGGTGAGGAGGGAGCAGGAATATTGGGGCACGTCGTCGACAAGCACGGTGCAAGCGCCGCATTCGGCCCGGTCGCAGCCGATTTTCAGCCCCGTGAGCCCGAGCTTGCCTCTCAGGGTCTGGGCCAGGGTCTCCTGGGGCAAGACATCCACCCGGCGCTGTTGTCCGTTGACCGTCAGGGTAATGAGCCGCTCGACGGCGCCGGGGGCAGGGGTTGGGCCGGCTCCGGCCTGTCCGATGAACAGCGGACCGGTAAACGAAACGGCACCCGTGGCGATAATACTTTTGATGAATTGTCGCCGGGACATTCCTCCGGGCCTGGTTTTTCCGAAATCATGGTCGCACATTAACGATGCCTCCTGTTATTTTCCCATATTCCGAACAGCTGCGATACGCCATGACGAGGGCGGGAGAAATCGAAACGTGGGCAGCAAATTCAAATCGGTTTTGAGCGTTCCATGCTCGCCCTGGCAATAAACACTTGTCAATCGTGAACCGGTTCGGGTTCAAAATTGTTGCAGATAAGAAGCGTGGATGCATGATTGAATTTTTTATACCACTGCTGGGGGTTCGGGAATACCCGATCCTGTCAAAATATTGCCTATTCCTACTTATGTGTTCGTTTTTAAGGAGTGGTCTTTTCCAGGCGATCAGTCCGATACGGATCAGCTTGCCCCTGGCGCCATCAAGAGTGCTCTGGTCCATGGAAAGCCGTTTCATGATGGACTCATCGCCGTTTCTTCCTTAAACCGGCCGTTTCTTTTTTAAATCTCGTCAGGCAACAAGCGGGCACCATGGATGACGGCCAATACATCGATTTGATCTTGTTTGATGCGGTAGATAATCCGGTAAGGGTTTTCGATCAGCTCGCGGATATCGTCGGCTTGGTACTCGGGAACCTTACGGCCAGACAAGGGTTGGTCTGCGACTTACGCTGAATGGCGGGTAATCCTGTCTATCATTTGCTTGGCATAGGTGGGTGAATTTAACGCAATGTATTCGTAAATGTTGGCCAAGTGCTCTATGGCGTTGTTGGTCCAGTGAACTCTCATGCCGGTAAACCAAACCGTTTACGCACTTCTGTTACATCCAACGTGCGGCCTTGATCGCTGTCTTCGATCCCGGTTTCAATGGCTTGGCGCACGTAGATCCGATACATTATATCATCCCAGGTGGCGGTATCGGGTAAGTTGTCCAGCAGCCGATAAGCTTATTCTTTTATGCTTTGCGTTTGCATGGATTCTTCTCCTATTGTGACGCATAGGCCTTTCTGGCCTTGGCATCTCTTATAAACTGTAGGGTACATGCACAATGGTTTTTTGATCTTCTGTGTCCAGGGCCTGGATCTCCATTATTCGTTGGAGCATGGCCTTGTCTTTGATCTCGGCCAAAACTCCTCGCTTATGGACGGACACTAACTATCCAATTGTCGGTGGCTCCAACCCTGTTGCTTTCTTCGCATCTGCATCTTGTCGCCGATAGCCATATGATCACCTAAAATAACATTTGTATTTGAATTTTCCTTCTTCATTGAAATCTCCTGTCTTTTTGTGGGCCGGCCCGACTTTGACTCAGTGACAAGACCCCGCCTGAAAGACCAGCCAGTAATGTTCTTTGGTGACAATAAGCCCGTTCCTCTGCCGGCGCATGATCGGCAGAATCGCGCGGTCCCCGCAGTCCAGCGCTTCTTTGGCGATAGCCGCACCAAGCCCCTTGTTCGCACCAGCGATCAACCCACACGTGTTCTTTTTGTTCCGTCATAGCAATTATTCCTTTTAGAAAATGTTGATTCGTCGATGACAACCCGACTATTACATCGGAGGATCACGCCAGATTTCCAATATGGTTACATCGTCGTTCATCACAGCATTGCCGCGCCAGGTATCAATCCTTTTCAAAAGACCTCTTGCATAGGGCGGACCATTGGCCATTTCGAAATAGCCGGTCAAACCATCATTACCAAACAACTCCGTTCCTTCATTTTCTGCCTCGGTGACACCATCAGATATAAACAGAAGCGCTTCTCCGGGTGACAGGACAAACTCCGTTTTCTCGTACTCAGCCTCGAATTCAACACCTATGGAGATTCCGTCGAGTTTGGGAAGGTCCCGAAGCCCGTCTCTGGCGGCCCACAAGGGATATAGATGGCCGGCCCGCACGATCTGCACTTGTCCGGTGTGGGGCCAGTATTTGCACAAGGCAATGGTGGCGAATAACCCCTCTTCAAACATGAGCTGATACATTTCTTTGTTTACATTGAACAGTAGCTCGTTGATCTCCCTGTGCGAAGGAGCCAAGCTGCGGATTTTGGCGGAAAGTGCCGCCATCATAAGAGCTGCGGGAAGCCCCTTGCCAACGACGTCGGCAACATACACCAGCCAACTCCCGTCGGGAATAGGGATCACGTCGTGTAAATCACCACCAACAGAGAGGGCAGGTTCCGTGAAAGCCCACACGTGGTTTCCCTCCCCCAACTCCGGCATTTTCGGCCAGAAAAGTTTCTGGATCTTTGCCGTAGCCTCTAATTCCGCCCGTATTCTTTCCTGCTCTATCCGATATTCCAGCAGCCTCGAACGGATTATGGCCACGGTGGATAGCGCAGCGAAGCTTTCCAGAATCTCGAGATCTTCATCGTCGAAGAAAGGTTTGCCCATTGCGTTAACAACACTCAAGGCGCCCAGGAGGTCTTCCTTGTAGATAAGCGGAACGCTGATCAATGTTCTTGTAGTCAACCCCCGCTGTCTATCCGCCCGTTTGGACAACCGAGAATCGTTTTGCGCATCTTCGATAACCACCGCTTTCCGGTTTTGGGCAACCCAGCCGGCGACCCCTTCTCCCATTTTCAGTTTTATCGAATCCTTACCCCGATAAAGCTCATCTGCTCTGTCGCCAAACCGATCGTCGCTAATCGAGACGACCTCCAGCAAATTGGTCGCTGAATCGTAAAGAAATACCATGGAGGCTTCTGCAGCCGTTACCTTCTTGGCAAGATCCATGAGACACATGAGAAGGTCGTTCAGGGATTCAATCTCCGCCAATGAGCGGTTCGCTTCGATGAGTTTTTTGAGTCGATTCGATACCGGATCGATGTGATTCATCACGAAATCCTATATCCATAAATTTATTCCGGCGCACATATTCCATATGTGTCGTTCCGGGGATCGACACGATAAAGGGCTTCCGCGCCATCAGCCATGCCGGCGCGATCTGCGCGGGGAGGCAGCCTTTTGTTTTGCCCACCTCTTCACCAATTCAACGAGCGCCAGGTTTCGTGTGCTCTTCATCTCGGAGTTCCTTAGTCATTTGATTCAACGACTTAGGTGTTGCGTGTTGCCGTTGCGAGCATTTTGACGATGTCAGGATCACGATGGTCGAAGAAAAGACTTTGCTTTGTGTCCAGGGCAGCAATAGCGTCCATATCTTCGAGGCCGAGTTCAACATCGAAAATGTTGAAGTTCTCGATGATGCGGTCCTTGCGCACCGATTTGGGAATCGTCACTACACCACGTTGCGTCAGCCATCGCAGGATGATCTGGGCTACGCTTCTGTCGTGCTTTTCGGCGATGGACAGCAAGACGTCGTTGTGGAAAATGTTGTTCTTGCCTTCGGCGAACGGCCCCCACGATTCAATCTGAATCTTGTTTTCCTCCAGGAACTTCTGAGTTTCAATCTGTTGATTGAAGGGATGCGTTTCGATCTGGTTGACAGCCGGAACCACTTCGTTGTGAACGATGAAGTCCATGATGCGGTCAGGGGCAAAATTACTTACGCCGATGGCCCTGACCCGCCCTTCCCTGTAGAGTTCCTGCATCGCCCGCCAAGCACCGTAAACGTCGCCGTAAGGCTGGTGGATCAGATACAGATCGAGGTAATCCAGCTTGAGCCTGTCCAACGACCGCTGGAAAGCCCGCTTGGTGCGGCTATAGCCGACGTCCTGGATCCAGAGTTTGGTGGTCACAAAGAGTTCTTCTCGTGCGACGCCGCTTTGTTGGATGGCGTTACCGACGGCCTCTTCGTTGCCATAAGAAGCCGCCGTGTCAAGCAGACGGTAGCCGGTTTCGATCGCGTCCAGAACGCACCGTTCACACTCTTGGGTATCCGTTACCTGGAAGACACCAAACCCCAAAAGGGGTATTTCGACGCCATTATTCAAGATTTTCTTCTGCATGCTTTCTCCTTCGCAGTTCGTGTAGTGTGGTTGACTCCGGAGAACCGATCCTCCGGTTTCTTGATAATCGGTCAAGTCAGCAGGGAGTGAGGGGCAACATACAAGACACTTTTCACTCGCGTGAATCCGGCCCATGACCGCGTGTCTCTTTGGCATCTTTCAGTCACCATACTGTTCGTCACTGACATGTTCCATCCACTCCACAGTGGAATCCTTCATGGGATCTGAAATTGCGACATGCGACATGGGGCTGTCCGGCGCAGCACCGTGCCAATGACGCTCATCCGCCGGAATCCAGACCACGTCCCCCGGCAGGATTTGCTGAACAGCTTCACCTTCCGACTGGACCAACCCCCGTCCGGAAACAATGACCAGGGTCTGCCCGAAAGGATGGGTGTGCCAGGCCGTACGCGCCCCGCCATCAAAATTGACGATTCCGCCGCGATAGCTGTCCGGTTTTTCGGAAGAAAACCTTGATTCTAAGGTGACATTGCCGGTGAAATGATCCGCAGAGCCCTTTGTCGGCTTCCCCTTTCTGATCACCTGAACGGCTTTTGCCGGATTCGCGGGAGAGCTGATCCCCACTAGATCGTTGAAGGCTGTAGAGGCTCTTTCAGCGCTTTGCGCATCGACCTTTTGTCTCAGAACCGAGATATAGTCTTCAAGCTGTGCCTTGCTCAGCCCGACATTCATGGAGACGTTAAGATGCGCCTTAAGCTGCGGCTCCGTCCCTGGCATCGCCGCCAGAATACCGATGGTCGCCAGTTCGCGTTCCTGATCGCCCAGGACATCCCGGTAAAAGATATCGGCAAACAGATGCTCGACCAAAAACCGGTCTATGATGGGGGTAAAAACCGGGTATCCGCTCGTACGCTTCGATATGTCCCTGCCGACAAGCCTGTTTCGGACCTTATGGCCATAGGCATTTTTATCAAAATCGGAAGGTACGGGAGTCGCCTCCTTGCCGGGTTTGTCCTTTATCCCCTGCTCTTTGCGCTTTTCCATGACGGCCATGAAGGTGTTGATGCCGTTCAGCGCACGTGGAAAACCGGCATAGGCATAGGAATGAACCAGAATTTCCTTCATTTCGTTTACCGTGAGTCCGGCATCCAGCCCCTCGGCCAGAGCCGCTTCCAGCTTCGGCATGTTCCCGCTTGCGGTGAAGGCTGCGATGGGGATGATATTTTTTTGTCTGGAACTCAATGTCTTGTTTTCCTCAGCCCGCACTTCAGAAATATTCGCCATGAAAATCGCTGCGACAATCCATGTTGCGAAAATTTTTGTGAAATTTTTCATGCATTTCTCCTTTTTGATGCCACCTGTCAGCGACTGTTGGTCTCATTCACGTGTTTTTCCCAGAACTCAACCGCATGATCCAGCCACCCTTCGGCATCTGTGCCCGTGCCGAGACCGAAGCCGTGACCGGCGGTTTTATATCGGCGATATTCGACGTCGACGCCGGCTTCGCGCAGATTCCTTACGCGCCTGTCGACAGACGAAACACTCGCAATACCGTCATTTGCACTCACCGTCATAAACGTTGGCGGGAAATCCTCGGAGAAGCTTGATTGGCCGGTATAAGCCATGACGGCTGTCAATGGTTTCGGCAGATCGTCGCCGTCGTATGCCGCAACTCCGCTCAAGGCAATATTGCCGACCATCCTGGCCCCGGCAGAGCCGCCCCATAAGGAATAGCCCTCGATATTTACCCCAAGCTTTTCTGCGTTCCTGAAGATGTAGGTGATGGCCGCCGCCAGGGCAGACAATGGCAAACGGCGCCCCCTTTTCCCCCCGAAAAAAGAAGAGCCCGGTGTTCTCTTTTGCGGGGTCCTCAAGCTTTTGCTGTTCGGTGTAGAAATCATGGAAGACCGTCTTGCCGTCATTGATTTCATCGATCATGTGGTTCAGCGCCCCCACGACCGTGTCGGGATCTACATGATCGTGGTAAGGCATGAACGAGCGGACATTGCCAAGGGGTGTATCGAGGTGGCGGGTGTCATGCTCTCTCGGCAGCATGAGCTGAGCGAAACCTCTGAATGCCGGATGCTCCACGATGTGGCGGACGGAATCACCGGTTGTGATAGGGGCATAACGCCCCTTTCCATTTCCCTTTTCACTCAAGGTTTCGCCTGTATTTGCATCCGCCATGACGGCACCACCCGTGGTGCCGACAAGAAAGAATATCAGGATGAATACGGATCTGCTCATCGTTCCCTATCCTCACCGATAACGGTCACCCCGTACCGCCGATGTGGGAGGGGGGGACCCGGTAATCCTGCTGCCTATTGAAGTGCCTTGCCGAAGAACTCGGTCAATTTACCCATGGCTTGATCCACATATTGCGGCTTCCAGTAGGTTTCGATGTGCGTTGCGCCGTCAATCAGGAATAATTCCTTATGTTCGGAGCCGTGCGCTTCCTTGAACGCATCCAGGGTCATATACAGGGAATCGGCCTGGGTCCCTGCCATCATCAGTAACGGCTGGCTGATCAAGTCCATATTGGTCGTGGCATCGAAGTTCATCAAATCGAGCAGACTGCTCATGGTGTATCTGAAGGTCGAGTTCGGGTGGGCGTGGGTCTTCCAATAGTATTCAAAGCCCTGGCGATACAAATCAAACGGCAGCTTGGCAATTTGTTCATCCGTCAGCTTGGCATCGGCGGCATAGATGATCTCGCCTCCAGCCGCTTCCTGCGCACGAGCTTCGGAAGCTTGTCGCAAACGTTCTTGAATGGTGGAAACTTGCGAATCCATATAGCCGTTGCGTCTCACCCGGCCGGAATTGAACATGCTCAACGTGGCGATCGCCTTGAAGCGCTTGTCAGTCTGTGCCGCTTTCAAGGAATAGCCGCCACCGCCACAGATACCAAACAAGGCCAGCCGGCCGGCGTCTACCCCGGCATATTGCGTGATGAAATCGGCCATGCCGTGAATATCTTCAATCCGGTTTGCCGGCTTGTCCATATTTCGGGGCAGACCGCCGCTGGCACCCTGATAGGCCGCATCAGCTGCAATGGTGATGTATCCTTGTTCCGCCAAACGTTGAGCATACAACCCCGCGACCTGCTCCTTAACGCCGCCATTGGGGTGAGCCACCACCACGGCCGAATATTGACGACTTGGGTCATAGTTCGCAGGGGTATAAACGTTGGCGGAAATATCGATCCCATTCAGTTGGTAAGAGACTGGATGGATATTGACTTTACCTTCGACATTTTCGGTAATCGCACCGTCATAGACCAAGGTAAATGGATTGAGTTTATCATCTGCGGCCATGGCTGCTCCTCCTGAAATGCCGATGATTGTCCATAGCAGCGTTGCGATTTTCAAACTATCCATTGCTTTCTCCTTCTCCTTTGTCTGTGGCCGGGCCGTAGCCAAAGCTTAGATCCATGCAACCGAAACCAAGGGTGGATACTTCCAGACCGCTTTTTCCCAATTTGCGTTTTTTCATATGGCTGCTCCTTTCTATGTTCTGCCTTATTCATGTTTGTAATATAGGCACCCTTTACAAAAAGGAGGTAGACCATTCCTGTCGAATCATTGCCTATTCCTCTGTTAACATGAAAAAAACATTGATATTTGGCAGGTAAAGAAGTAACTGAGACAAATGGTTAGGGTTGAAACAGAAGGCAAAAAGTATGAAAAAACAGAAAATTGCATTAGACTTTGCGATTGGCGGCTTGGCGAATAGCATTGCTCGATTAACCGAGAATGGAGAGCTACGCGCAACGGCCGTTTCCGGGCTGTCACTCTTTCGAAAAATCGAGGTTTCCGAGCCGGTGACCGGAATGTACGAACCAAGTGTATGCATGATTGCCCAGGGTGCCAAACAAGTGCGATTGGGCGATGACACATATGTATATGATTCAAATCATTATCTATTTTCCGGACTCCACCTGCCCGTAATTGCACAAGTCATCGAAGCGAGCCGGGAAAAACCATACCTGGGCCTCCGGCTGACTTTTGATTATAGGGATATTTCCCACTTAATGGCGGATAGCCAACTCCCTCCGCCACGAACGCAAAAAACAGACAGAGGCATGGCTACCGGCAACTTGACCGTGTCACTGGTGAATGCTTTTCAACGGCTGGTGGACCTGCTTGATGAACAACAAGACATTCCCATTCTGGCACCTGTCATTCAGCGTGAGATTTTTTATCGACTATTGGTGGGGGAACAGGGGCATAGATTGCGACAGCTTGCTGTAACGGGCACCCAAAGCCAACAGGTTGCCCGCACCGTATCGTGGCTAAAATTAAATTTCACAAAGCCGTTACGGGTCGATGAACTGGCTGAAATGGCCAATATGAGTACATCCACCTTTCATCACCACTTTCGTTCGATGACCGCATTAAGCCCACTACAATACCAGAAGCAGTTGCGTCTGCAGGAAGCCAGACGTTTAATGCTGACAGAACGTCTTGATGCCGCAACCGCATCGTTTGAGGTTGGTTACGAAAGCCCTTCGCAATTCAGCCGAGAATACAGCCGTCTCTTTGGCGCGCCGCCGCAACGGGACATTAAAAATCTGGGCCGGACAACCTCACGCCTGAACCGCGCATATCCCGTGGCATGAATGGTCGGGCATTTATCGAGACTGATCGTCTCCCTACGGCGGGTAGCTTTCTCAATCCGTATCGTACCGGACACCCCCTGGACATACTCGTTTCCCGAGACGGAGATGGCGCTTCGTATGGAAATAAAATCATTCGTTTGCGCTACAGATGTTTTCATGGCTCGCTCCTTGTTTTCCCCGGTATTGCCATCGGTGCCTTTTCCTTCCAGATGGCGTTCTGGTCATCGCGAACACCGGCAATGACCAGAGGCGTCATTTTCATTGATATACCGGAAACACGGCGGCCTCTCCATAGTCCTTGATTCGTTCCATGTTGTTTAACAGTTCCATATCCTCTTCAGAGATCACAAAATCCACGTCCGCGTTGTCTTTCATATGGTCCGGGTTCGCGGTCTTTGGTAAGGGAAGAAGATCCAGCTGCAACGTATAACGAATACATAATCGTGGCACGGAAACACCATATTTTCTCGACATTTTCGCTAAATCCTCGTTTTTCAGCAGCTCTCCGTGTCCAACCGGGGAATAGGCCTCCACGAGAATGCCCTTTTCCTGACTATACTGAATGAGCTCTTTGGGTGTGTTGCTGATATGCGCCAAAATCTGATTGACCATTGGTTTTACAGAGCAGGATTCAAGGATGTTATCGATGTCTGCTCGTTCGAAGTTCGAAAGACCGATGGCACGAAGTTTTCCGGCATTATATGCTTCTTCAAGAGCTTTCCATGCGTCACGGTTTCCTTTGAAGTAAGAATCTTCTCCATGGAACTTTGTCCATGGTTTCGGACTGTGAATAATCATCATGTCAATATAGTCGAGTCCCATTGTTTTGAGCGAAATATCAATAGACTCAACAGCCTCTTGATATGACTTTACCTCTGCCGCAAGTTTGGTGGTCACAAACATGTCCTCCCTTTTCACGCCACAGGCTCTTATACCCTCTCCAACCCCGCTCTCATTACCGTATGCCTGAGCAGTATCGATATGCCGATAACCGATTTTAGCAGCATCCTTCACGGCCTGCCCGGCATTTTCATTTTTTATAAACCATGTTCCAAGACCTATTTTTGGAATCTCCATCCCATTAGATAGCGTATATTTTTCTTCCAGAATCATAAATGACACCTCCGATGAGTGAATGAACTTATCGTTATGATGAAAAATTCAATCGATTGATTCGCTGCCGTATTGGTCGTCACGAACATGCTCCAGCCAGTCGACACTTTTACCGTCAAGTGTTTCCTGGATGGCGATGTGGGTCATGGCCGTGTCGGGTGATGCCCCATGCCAGTGTTTTTCACCCGGCGGAAACCAGACGACATCGCCGGGACGGATTTCCTCCATCGGCCCCCCTTCGCGCTGCACCCTGCCGTAACCAGCAGTTACGATGAGGGTCTGGCCCAGGGGGTGGGTATGCCAGGCCGTCCGCGCGCCAGGTTCGAAGGTGACACTGGCTCCGGTAGCGCGGGCCGGATCGTCTGCCTTGAGAAATAAAGGGTCAATCCGCACGGTTCCGGTAAACCAGTCGGCCGGTCCTTTTACAGAAGCCTGTGTTCCGTTTCGTTTAATTTCCATACTGTTGATCCTTTCCTGATGCTTTTGACCTGTAAAATACTGTAATTTTGGGTAACAAAATTAAGATCGACATTCGCCCCGACGATCGTCACTTCGGCGCTATACCATCCGCTGGATCGCGAGCATGGTGATATCGTCGGAACGGGGCGCCGTGTCCACAAAATCGAAAACCTGCTGCCGGATCCTGTCCAGGAGTTCCCTTGCGGAGGTCGCAGGCTGGGCCAGGATATCTCTTACCCGAGTCCGGGTGAAAAACTCCTCTTCGAGATTGCAGGCTTCGGTAACTCCGTCCGTAAGACCTAGTAAAAGATCACCAGGGACCAACTGAAGCCGCCGGGTGTTAAAATTGAGGTTTTCAATCAACCCTACGGCCGGTCCCGTGGGCGGCAGTTCCTGCTTGACGCCGTCTTTTCCGATGACATAGAGGGGCTCGTGCCCCCCGTTGATGTAAACGAGATGACCGCCGACCGGATCCAGAACCGCAAAAAACAACGTCGCGAACATCCCCTCATGTCCGTGATGCCGTACCAGATAATTGTTGGTCAGCTGAACCACTTCAAGCTCCCGGCTGCCGGTATCCGTTGACACGCTCTCTGAATTACCGGTTGTCGGCGAAGTGTTTCCCGGATCAACAGCAAAGATCTGTTCCGCGAACACCCGGACGAGGCTGCGGATCAGCGCCATGTAAAGTGCCGATCCCACCCCTTTGTCGGCAACGTCCGCGATGACCAGCCCCAGTCGTCCGCCGGGCAGTTCGAACACATCGTAAAAATCCCCGGACACCTCCTTTGCCGGATAAAAGCAGGTGGCGATTTCCCAGTTGGGAAGATCAGGAATCTCTCTGGGCAGAAAATCCTGCTGGATCGCCCGTCCTTTTTCCAATTCGACTTCCATACGTTTGATCCGCTGCCATTCCCGAAGACCCAGAATCATTTTGTTGAAATTGCGCCCCAAATCACCGATCTCCGTCCTTCCCATGGATGGCGCCTGCAAACTGAAATCGCCCTCTGCAACCTTTGCGGCGATGGCGGAAAGGATTTCGATCGGCGCGGCAAGGCGCATGGCAAAAAAATATCCGATCATTCGAAAAAGAAGCAAGGCTCCCAGCGAGACGACGATAAAATTGAACACGTCGTTTCCCATAAGATAGGTCACCCCTTGCCTGTCGACGACGACTTTGTAGAAATATTCTCCTTTATCCGCGGGGGAGGTAATATTGACGAACATGAAGATGTTGCGGCGGCGCATGTACAAATCTGAATCCGAATCCGAATTGATGAAATGCCTTCGATCCTCCAATGCAAGCCTTCTGATCACGGATAACTCCAGAAGCGCGGATCGTAAAACGTCCCTTTCATCAAAATAGAGCCGGTACCAGGGTTCGTTTTCCGCAAGGCGGCCGTAAATCGAAACTTCCACGACGCTGTGGATGCCCGAGGCAAGACTCTTGATGGTTTGTGCCAACGACCGCAGCCGGGGATTTTTCTTGTTCACAAAACCCCACCAGGCATCCGGTTTGTCCGTACCCGGTATCTCCGCAATTTGGGTCTGCACGATGCGGATCACGGAGTTTTCGAGATATTGTTTTGCCATAACCAGATAGCCCAGGGAAATCAGATAGAAGATCAACAAACCGAAGCCGGCGAAATAGAGCGTGATCTTCCGGGATATGGTGGGTTTCCAAAAAAGCAGAAATTCTTTGATATGACTCACTTTTTTCATGGTCGACTCCCTCGCAGGCGAGCGGTTTGATCCATTCCGCTGAAACCGTGACCGCGTCCGGACGATCGAAGATTTCAATCCCGGAATCTATTGTTCCACGTCAGACAATGTCCGGCCCCAAACGGCCGGGCGAACCGGTCTTACAAGGCGGCCTTGAGCACCTCGACGATATCCGCCTTGCTCATGGGCGGACGGCCGGGCAGGCGGCCGTTTTCGTCATGGACCACCAGCACCGCATCCTCGGCGTACTGCGAAAACAGTTTATCGTCGATGCCGAGTTCCGACAGGCGGATGGGGCAGCCGATGGATTTGAGAAATTTTTCGAAACGATCGATGCCTGCCACGGCGCAGCCCAGGTCGTTGGAATCCTTTGCCTCGAGGTCGAAGATACGCCGGGCGAACTGCACGAATTTGGCCGGCCGGACCTTGACCGCAAAGCGCATCCAGGCCGGATTGACGATTGCCAGGCCTGCGCCGTGGGTGATGTCGTGGTGGGCGGAGATCGCGTGTTCGATCATGTGTACCGGGGGAACCATTTCGACCCCGGCCTGTACCCAGCCGTTCAGGGCGACAATCGACGCCCACTGCACCTGGGTGCGGGCTTCTAAATCGCTCCCGTCGGCGACGGCTTTTTGCCCCCACGCCATGGCGTTGATGATGACGCCTTCGGCGAAACGATCCTGGATCGGCGTTCCGTCGATGCCGTTGAAATATCCTTCGGTCACGTGGGTGATGATGTCGCAGACCCCGTAGGCGGTCTGATCCTTCGGCACGCTCAGGGTCAGCTCCGGATCGACGAGCGCCGTTTTCGGGTAAAGACTCTCCGCCTGCACAAAGGATTTCACTTTCGTCTCGTCGTTGCTGATGACCGCGCCGCAGTTCATCTCCGATCCGGTAGCCGCCAGCGTCGGCACGGTGATGATGGGCAGGGCGCGTGCCGGGATCACCCAGTCTTCCTGACCGTGGCCGATCATATCCCAGGGATCGCCGTCGTACAGCGCCGCCGCCGCGATCACCTTGGACGCGTCCATGGTGCTGCCGCCACCCAGGGCGATGACGACGTCGCAGCCCTCTTTACGGACGATCTCCGCGCCGCGGGCCACGGAGGTGATTCGGGGATTGGGTTCGATGCCGGTACATTCGGCCACGGAAACACCGGCATCCTTCAGGCTTGCCGCCGCTCGGTCGAACACGCCGTTGCGCTTGACGCTGCCGCCGCCGGTGACGATCAACGCTTTTTTGCCGTGCTTGCCGGCCACTTCTCCGAGCTTTCGGAGTTTTCCCGCGCCAAAGATCAGGTGTGTTGGGTTATAAAATTCAAAATTCATGAAAGACCTCCTTGGTGTGGCATATTGGTTCATGGATGAATATTAATGCGTGAAAGACGAATCGGAAATATCCGATCCTCTCAGAGTCTTGCCTATTTCTGCTTTAATCTTTATTTTTAACTGACTTGTCACGATAAATACCGTATAAACCCGGCATACAATGAAGGAGGGATGTTGCATGTCACAAACGGCCGAACTGTTGAACCGCTTTCCGCTGACCGATGGCGGATCTTCCGAATCACCACTGGCAGGAGTGCGGTTGTTCAAATCGACGTATCCGATGCCCCGAAAACCCATTGTGTACGATCCAGGCATTTGCATCATTGTCCAGGGTCACAAGCTCGGCTACCTGGGCGGCCGGGAGTTCCGATATGATGCCAATCATTATCTCGTGACCTCGGTGACCATGCCGTTCGAATGCGAAACCTTTGCAAGCCCCGAAGATCCTTTGCTGGGGCTGTACATCGATATCGACATGAGCCAGCTGCATGACCTGATCGGCAGATTGGGACTTCGGCCGGAAATCGGCAACGGCGTTGAAAAGGATCTGCCGCGCGGAATCGGCCCGGCCGTCATGGATGAGGATATGGCGGATGCGATACACCGATTGCTCAGGTGCCTGTCGTCCGAGGCGGAATCCCACATCCTGGGTCCCGGCCTGGTGCGGGAAATTCTCTATCGGGCGCTTTGCGGAACCCAGGCGCCGGTGCTCTATTCGCTGGCGATGCACGGCGGCACGTTTTCCCAGGTGGCTCATGCATTGAAGATGATGCAACGTGACTATGCAGGGAAACTCGACGTGGAGCAACTGGCCGGTACGGCCCGCATGAGCGCCTCCGCGTTTCATCGGGCCTTTAAAGAGATCACATCGGATTCTCCCATGCAGTACTTGAAAAAAATCAGGCTGACGAAAGCCAGGGATTTAATCGTGCAGCAACGCATGAAAGCCTACATTGCCGCCGACAAGGTGGGATATGAAAGCCCCACCCAGTTCAGTCGTGAATTCAAGCGTTACTTTGGGCAAAGCCCCGCGGAGATGATGAGAGAGCTGCGTGCCGCTTGACGGCGGGTCCGAATGTGATGAGCCTGGATCAGCGCGATTTGACGCTCGCATATCGGCGGCGCCCCGTGGCCGGGAATTTTATTCCGCTTGTGCTGCCAAGGAGGTGTGTTATATTTAGAAGACTTTGGACAAAAGCCCGTTCAATCAACTTTCAGACGGTTTCGTAAAATGTTCGAGATCAAGGCTTGCGGATCTCGAGAAATGAGACGTACTTAACGTACGCCGCAGTGACGAGAGATGAAGCGTAACGCAGATATCGGACTTTTTACGGAACCGTCAACTTTGATGAACTCGTAAAAAGTCAACTTTCAGACGGTTTCGTAAAATGTTCGAGATCAAGGCTTGCGAATCTCGAGGAATGAGGCGTACGTAACGTACGCCGCAGTGACGAGAGATGAAGCGTAACGCAGATATCGGACTTTTTACGGAACCGTCAACTTTGATTCAATACGTGCACGAAACAAGTAAAAGGGAGTCTCTATGAAACTGGCGGTTAGTGGTAAGGGCGGCGTCGGAAAAACCTCGTTCTCGTCTCTTCTGATCCGGTCCCTCAACGCATCCGGGCGGCATGTCCTGGCCATCGATGCGGACCCGGACGCCAATCTTGCCATGGCGATCGGCATCGACGGCGCGGACAACATCGTTCCCATCTCCGAAATGAAAGAGCTGATCTTTGAACGGACGGAAGCCCAGCCCGGGACCATCGGCGGTTTTTTCAAACTCAACCCCAAGGTCGACGATCTGCCCGAAAAGCTTTCGGCACGATTCGAAAACATCAAACTGATGCGGCTGGGTGGTGTCAAAAAGGGGGGATCGGGCTGCATCTGTCCGGAAAGCACCTTGTTGAGGGCCCTGGTGACCCATGTGGTGCTGGCGCGCAACGAGGTGGTGGTGATGGACATGGAAGCCGGCATCGAACATCTGGGCCGGGGCACCGCCAGAGCCGTGGACAAGCTTCTGGTCGTGGTCGAGCCGGGCCGCAGAAGCATCGACACGGCCGAGCACATCCGGCACCTCGCCTCCGAGATCGGCCTGACGCGGATCCTTATCATCGGCAACAAAATCCGCGGTCCGCAGGACGAAGCGTTTTTGAAACGCCATCTGAGCGACTTCGAGTTTCTGGGGTTCATCCCCTACGATGAAAAGCTCATCGAGGCGGATCTCGAGGGAATTGCCCCGTTCGACATGGGAGGAGCGGCGGCCGAAGCCGTCAAGGGGATGATGGGCAGGATCGAAGCATGAAACCGGGCGCCTTCGACCGCCCGAAAAAACGGGTTTACCGGGGAAAGCGCCGGCAGCCGCGCATCATTCCCGGTGTCGATCCCCGGCTCAAAAGAGAGTTCGCCAAAATCGGCGTGCCTGAAAAGACGCCGTTCGTTCCGGACCCGTTCCAGCTGGAGGCGGTCGACGCCGTCGGAACCGGCGACTGCCTCGTCACCGCGCCGACAGGCGCGGGAAAGACATGGATCGCCGAGCAGGCCATCCGGCGCATTCGAAAAACGGGAGGACGCACGTGGTACGCCTCCCCGCTCAAGGCCCTTTCCAATTCCATCTATGTAGTGTTCTGCGGAATCTTCGGGCCGGAAAATGTCGGCGTACTGACCGGGGACCGCAAAGAAAACCCCGACGCGGACATCATCGTCGGAACGACCGAAATCCTGCGGAATCAATTGTACGACGCGATGCACCAGGGAGAAAATATCCGTACCGATTTTGTCATACTGGACGAAGCTCATTTTCTGGGGGATGAAGAACGGGGAGTGGTATGGGAGGAAATCATGATTTACCTTCCCACCCGGATTCCGTTGCTGCTGCTTTCGGCCACCATCGGCAATGCCTTTCGGATTGCCGGATGGCTTTCGGAAATTCGCTCCAAGACCTGTACGGTCATCGAGGAAAAACGGCGGCCGGTGCCGCTGGTGCCGCTTTTTTTTCAGCCTTCCGGAAAACTGCTTCCTTTAATGGCGACATACAAGGGAAAAAGCCGGCTGTACGACAAGATCAACGCTCTTCTTGCGGACCAACGGCAGCTCTTTCTGGCCAGACCCGGACAGTTGCCTCCGTTTGGGGAAATTCTCCGCGTTCTCCGAAAATACCGGCTCCTGCCGGCGATTTTTTTTCTGAAATCCCGGGCGGATTGTGACAACGCCCTCGACCTGTGCCGGCAAAACATGATCGCGGACATGAACCGGAAAGAGCGTATCTCCCGGTATATCGACGATTTTTCCGAGCAGGTTCCCCACATCCTCAAGCACGGCCAACGCTGGCATCTCGAGCATCTCGCCGTCGGCGCCCACCACAGCGGGCAGCTTCCGGCATGGAAATTTCTGGTCGAGCAGCTCATGACCCAGGGCCTGTTAGACGCTGTCTTCGCGACCTCGACCGTGGCCGCGGGGGTCAATTTTCCAGCCAGAAGCATCGTTTTTCTCAACTCCGACAAATTCAACGGCGTGGAATTTCTGCCCTTGACGCCCACGGAGTTCCATCAAATGACGGGAAGAGCCGGGCGCAGAGGTATGGACCACATCGGTTTCGCAGTGGTCCTGCCGGGAAAATACATGGATGTACGCCTGATGGCGAGATTGATGAGCGCCTCTCCGGCCGATGTCCACAGCCAGATCAAGATCAATTTTTCCATGGCCCTCAATCTTCTGCTTTCCCACACGCCGGATCAGATCGAGCTTTTGCTCGAAAAATCCTTTGCCGCCTATCTGCTCGAACACGACAGCGGTTATCGTTCGGCGCAAAAAGCGGTCAAACACCTGGACCGGAGCAATCCGGACAAAAGCCGTCTATGGAACGACTTTTTGCGGCACCTCGATTTTCTGAAAGAAACGGGGTATGTATCGCCGGATGGCGCGCTGACCGAAGACGGCATGTGGGCATCGCAGCTCCGGGTCGACCATCCCCTCTCCATTGCCGAGGGGTTTCGTCTGGGCGTTTTTCCGGATACGTCCGCCCCGATCATGGCGGGATTGATGGCCGCTTTCGTCAACGAACGGGAAAGCGACGATCGGCTGCTCAAGGAACAGATGCCCAATCCTTTGAAACGGGCATATCAGCATGTGGTCAAAGGGCTTGGACCCTTCCAGAAACGATTGGCAAAAGCGGGATTCGACACCCGGCCGATGTATCAGAGGCCCTGTCTTTCCGTCTATCTCTGGACCGGTGGACTTCATCCGTGGGAACACGTGGTGCGGGTTTCGGAACTTGCGGAAGGCGATATGGCGGTATTGATCCTGAGGACCGCAGACAACCTGAGGCATGTCGTGGCGCTTCGGGAGGTGTTTCCGGCGGCCGCGGAAAACGCTTCCAAAGCGATCGACGCCATGCTGAGGGATCCGGTGGTGTCGTTTTTTTGAACCTGACAAAAACGTTCACCTCCCCGAACGTTCACCCCGCACAAAAAAAGCCCGTTTCCTTACAGAAACGGGCTTTTTGTGGTGTAACGGCGGCGTCCTACTCTCCCACACAGTCGCCCGTGCAGTACCATCAGCGCCGGGGAGCTTAACTTCCGTGTTCGGAATGGGAACGGGTGTTGCCTCCCTGCCATCGCCACCGAAATTCGTATAAGTACATCAAAGCGTTCAACCTGCTGTGTCGCTTAGTTTGTGGCTAAGCCTCACGACATGTTAGTACCGGTAAGCTCAATGCGTTGCCGCA
>AMWB02043143.1_pt1 | contig 40830 bp, 49 predicted proteins | sample 200311 | NCBI WGS metagenome assembly AMWB02 (sample SAMN02737377, study PRJNA173069) | bioreactor metagenome | biome: anode biofilm in microbial fuel cells | place: USA: California | collected 2010-12-16
GTCTGTTCCTTCACGTACTGCAGCGCGTAGCCATCACTTTCCACGGCCTTGAGGCACACAGCCTCGGTGGACCATTTTTTATATTCTTCACGCCATTCCCGTTTGTTCATTTTTATCTCCTATTTTAAGCACCGCGCCCCTGGATTCGAGTCCGCTCGGTTGCCCGACTTTTCCATTACACTCCTTCCTCACAGGAGCGCGGTGCACAACACCTCACACTTCTCTATTTTACGACTCCTCCCTGGCCCCAATGGATGATCCCGCCGAGTTCATACCCCCATCCATGGCCATCCGTCTTGCGGTTATTAAAATCGTACATCGGTTTCACGCGGGCCTGGAACCACGACACCGGCGTATGGATGACGTTATCCAGAGAAAAGATGAATGCCGCGTCAGTTTCCCGGCCGATCTGGTCAGTATACTGGTGGTTGTGATCAACGCACTCCTGCTGGTTCAAAAACTGCGTGATCCCTTCAGCCTGCCCGTTCGGGCTGTTGTACGTAGCACCAGACGTTTCATCAGCCACCGCGGGGCTGGATATCACCAACCCCATAACCAATATCCCTGCCACCAGCGCAAACAACCTCTTCATACCACACCTCCCCAATTACCGGCTAATGCCGGGTGTTACTTCTTCCCGTGATCTTTGAGTATCCGCTGCGCCTCTTCTACCGCGCGCTTAGGATCTACAGGTTTTCTTCCTAACCCATCGAACACAATCGGGCTTACCGATCCAGACTCATCGAGCATATAGAGCGGCGTCAACTCAAGCTGCCTCTTAATGAGCGCGGACATGCTTTCATAGCGAGCATACCTATATTCACGCAACAGTATGCCAAGCCAGAAAAACGTCATGGCTACGCTGAATAAGTAGGCAGATTCAGCCCACGTCATAACTCCCAGAAAGAGCGCCCATAAAGCAGAAAAGTAGACTACGAAACAACCAGACTTCACTTCCGAGTATTGGTGCCGCGTAAGGTTCTTTAAAACTTTAGGAGGAAGCGTCATGCTTATCATGCCAACCCCTCCCAGCGCTCTTGTACTTCTGTATACCCGGCGTACAACCACGCGCAGAGCTTACGCCATGGCCACGATAGAACCCTCAAAGTAAAATTCCCCATCCCTTACACCCCTTTCTTTTCTGCTACGTACTCAATCACATCCCGCGGCGTCTGTAGCCGCTCCACGTCGTTGTCCGGGATGTCAATGTCGAATTTGTCTTCCAGTGACAACGTCAGCTCAATCAAATCCAAGCTATCCAGGGCGAGATCATCCGCAAGCAGTTGCTCCTGTTTAATATCCTCAACCGCGATCCCCGACGCTAACGATACCTGCTCCATTACCTCGCTCTCTATCTCTGCCTTCTGCATACCTCTCCTTTCTGTTTAGAACAACTGCCGCGACGCTTCCAGCCTTGGAACAGCAATCTCGTCGATGTATTTCTGGTTCAGTTCAATTCCGATGAATTTCATGCCCTGTTTTTGTGCGACAACGCCTGTAGTTCCGCTGCCCATGAACGGATCAAGTACTGCCCCCCCCCGCGGGCATCCTGCCTTGATACACGGCACAACGAGTGCTTCCGGGAACGTGGCGAAATGAGCTTTCTTAAAAGGTGCAGTTGGGATTGTCCAAACAGAGCGTTTGTTACGCATCCAATATGTAGTCCCATCGGCTAACGTATTACCACTATGCCCTTTTATTCCCATTCCTCCACCGCCTTGGCTCTTATCAAACTTCTTCCTCCCCGGAAAAATTAAAGCCGCATCCATAGAGGTGTTGTTTTTAACTCCAGGCGTTGCCATGCCTCGTTGAGCAGCGATCGTCTTTTGTGACACCCGTAAATGCGTACTCTCGGAAATCGGTTCAAGAATAGAGTCCTGGTCGAAATAATACCTCCTAGACTTTGCTAATAGAAAAACATACTCGTGATTTTTGGTGCACCTATCGGTTACACTCTCGGGCATACAGTTCGGCTTATGCCAAATCACATCCTGACGCAAATACCAGCCGTCAGCACGCAGAGCAAAAGCCACCATCCACGGAATACCAATGAGGTCTTTTGGCTTTAGTCCCAGTCCTGTTTTCTTGGCGGGAAGATTTTCCTCGGTGTATCTTCTGTCCTTACGCGCGCCGTTCAACCCCTGACAACCGTTCGGTGCAGACGTAGCGTAACAATCCCCTAAATTTACCCAACAGGTGCCGTCAGCACGCAATACCCGCCGTATCTCACGGAATACCCCCACCATCTTCGCGACATATTCCTCTGGTGTTTTCTCTAATCCCATCTGACCATCCACGGCATAATCGCGCAAACCCCAGTACGGTGGGCTCGTCACGACGCAGTTTATCGATTCCTTCTGCAGTACCCTCAACTGTTCGATCACGTCGCCGAGGTAGATCGTGACGTTATTTTCGTCGTAGTAATTCACTTCAACAACTCCTCTTCAAGCTCAATGATTTTTCTCCCGATAAAATACGCGACCTGTACGACGACGCCGTTTCCAAGACCTCTAAGTCTGTCCACCCGATGGGCGCACCCATTAACCACTCGACGAACTGCGGGTTCAGACTCCCACCAACCTCGTCCCGCAGCTTCGGGGTATGCCCCCCCCGTCGACGCTTTTCCGGGTCTTGGCAACCTCCCGTTGCCTCCGAGCCCAAAGGGGTCGGCCATAATTTCACCACCGTGTTTAATCCCGGTGAGTGCCGCTGGGATTGTGATTGCCCTCCGTCGTTCTTGGCATCGTTGGCCGTCGAAGTAGGCCACAATCCATAACCTATCTCTTCTATGCGGGGCGCCAAGAGCGTGAGCCGGAAAAATAATCGTGACTGCTTCGTACGCAAGACTCTCCAGGTCATGCAGAACATCGTCGAGCGCAATTCCGATGATCCCAGGAACATTTTCAGCAATAACCCAACGCGGCTTGACTTCTGATATAACCCAGCGCATTTCAGGCCAGAGGTAACGGTCATCTTCACTGCCGCGCATGTCCCCGGCTGTGCTGAAAGGCTGGCAAGGGAATCCTCCGAGAATAGCATCAACTGCCGGCATATCCTTTGCTTCTTTAATGTCCCCATGTTTGGGTACCTCCGGCCAACGTAGCGTGAGGATTTTGCGGGCATATTCTTCTTTCTCTATCTGCCATGCTATCTCCCATCCAGCGAGGTAAAAACCCAAATCAGCTAACCCTTGTCCGCTGAAACATGAACCGATAATCATGACGATTCGGGTTGTGATATGTATGCATCGTCACTTGGGACACTCGTCACTGGTGTCTTCGCTGCGCTTTCCACTGCGATTCTTAGTATTTCGTCCATTTCGTACCTCCCCTTGACGACCGGCACGACGAACTTGGCGTCGATGTGGAACTGCGGCAGCTCGACAGAGAGCGCGATAACATCACTTCATGCTCTTGCGGAGTGTTGAGCGTTCCCTTGTTAGTTTCCGGGTGTTTGAACAGGCGTGAATTTTCAATCTTCCTCCGCTGCTCCACAACCCGTTGGATCGCATCAAACGGTAACCCGGGTCCGGGACATTGAGAGTGGTGCCGCTCAATATGGTTTACGCCCAAAACATCCAAGAGTTTTACCAGCGACTCTATCTGCTCCGGGGTAAATACATCATACCCGGTCAGCGCTATTCCCACATAGTGGTTCCGTCCCACTGCGTGAGCGCCCTGTTTAGACAGCGGCCTGCCCGGTTCGACTTTTCCATCAGCCCGGATCAGGAAATGATACCCTATATCGTCCCAGCCGCGCTCATTAACGTGGATCGCGCGGATCCTGCCCACGTCCCAATCGGGACTGGCCGTATGATGGATCACCGCTTTTGTCCGGTCGACTCCTTGGGCATGTACCGGTGGAGTGAACACCGCGATAAAGAACAGCAGGCTGATCACCGCTGCCAACGACATCACAAAAGCAATCACTTCCAAACCTATGATCATTTTGTTGGGCATCTTTTTCCTCCGTGGTTAATCCGGACGCGCCGGCCGTTCTTTGTTAATTTGATCCCATAGTCCTTCAGACAATCCTCGTAATATTTGCACCGTTTTACCCCATACCCGCCTCCACACACCAAGGCGACGCGCAAAACAACGTCGTTTGACGTATAGTGACCAGCAGGACATGGAAAGGTCGGCCTTTGGAGTTCAAACACGTGTTTTCATCTGCTCATCCGCAAGCGCTGTAAGCCGCTTGAGTTTCTCACCCGTGATCATCTTAATATTGAGCACCGCGTCTTCAACGTCCGTTTCCGTGTGCTGCCGCAACCAAGCCGCGGCGTTATCCTTATCCCCACGGCCGAGCGCGAATATCTTTTCCTGTAGAGCAAACTGACCGCGCCGATCCTCCGGAGTTACCACAATGTGATCCGCAGTACCTCCCCGCGCCGGCTGGTTCCGGGCCGCATTCTCGCGCGCCGGCGGTGTGTACTCGCGCTCATTATCGTCTTTTTTAGCATACGACACTGACTCGACGCTCCCCTTGTTTACCCCGCCCTGCTCGAGCTGATCCCACGTGAGGTTACGGATCCCTAAAAGACAGGTGATACCGGTGGTCCGCATGTTCGTATACGCCTTCTTGGCCACGCGCTGTTCATCGACGTCATAGACCTTCTTGAATGACCGCTTATACTTATCCCAGGCGAAGAACTTGTCCCGGCTGGAGGCTATGCCGACCGCTTCCAGACTCCCTCCCGGCCACGTGGCGATCCCGCGGTATTCGTAAACGTAGTACGGACCCAGTTCGTCCGTGTAATTGTACTTCTTGTGAACGACGTCACCAATGGATATCCGGAACACGGACATGAGTTTCTCCGCTCCTGATGCTTTCAGGTAGGGTTTATCCGACTGGTTGAGCCAATCACCGGAATGGGTACGGGTAATGGCGATTGACAGGACTTTCTTAAAAAACAGGACTTGTGCGGCTGCGGCTTCAATGAACTGCTTTATCTCTTCCGTGGTCGGCGCTTTAGCGATCTCTCCCCGTCCGCGCGCGGGATCATACGGGGTTATATCATGGAACTGGGCATCTTCAATATCGTTGGGCATGTGTCTGTTCCCCCTCTCGTAACAGTTTTTCCGTGTCGTATGTGTTATAACACTCCCATGAACAGAAGTACAACCGGTATGTATCCTCCCGGCCCAGCACGTTATCAACGTGGACCTCACAGACGCACGAATTCCCCACCGGGATCCCGATGTTCGGACATCCCGGACAAGAGCACAAATGACTCTTGAACGTGCGATGAATAACTTCCAGGTGCTTCTTCATGGGTTTCTCTAAAGAAAAAACCGGATGAGTCATGCGCCTTCCGTGGGCATACCCGCATCCGGTTCTTTCCGTATTCGCGCCCCTCATGCGCATAGTCTTGTTTCCTTTTCGTGTTATGTTTTCTTTTTACGTTTGGACGCGGGCACACCCGGGAGACTATTCAACGGTTGTCCGTAGTGATGAATGGTCACCTGTGAATCATACCCCGCCGGTGCCGTACACCGGTGCCGGATCAATAAATCAATAGCTTCCGTGATCACCGACGTCAACGACCGGTACCTCCCGGCCAGATGCGTGAGCTTTGCCAAACGCGGGCCGTCAATCCTGATGTGTATGTCGTTTTTCTTAGTTTGTGTCTTCATGGGTTACATGATACCACTTGTGGATTATTCTTGTCAAGGAAATTCTTTTTCCCCGCGGCCCGGTAGATTATCTGCACGAGTTCTTCCAGGTTATACGCGGCGTACCCTGCCGGCAGTACTCGCTCGATCGTACAGAGCGCGCGCAAGAGTACCCGCAGGTCCTCCTGTTGTTTACCGTCAAGAACTTTCCCGATCGCTCGTTCATCCATGCGGTATCACCTCCTCTCTACTTGTACTTCTCGTCCGCGACGAGGCATATTACCTCACACCCCGTGTCGATCCAGTAACTCTTTACCCGCGCGTTTGAGTACTCAAATTCAACTCCGTAAAACCCGTACGGCGCCAGGGCGTTCGAGATCACGTACCTCAGCGGCTTCTTCGCGCGTATAGTCCTCACGATAGAGTTTATCGCCATACCCGGAGACATCGCCACGGATTCACCGGGAATAAACAGCCGCCAGCGGTCTTCAGTCATACACATCTTTATCGCCGCTGATACCACGTCACGGTCAATAACCCTGCCGCACTCCGCTACCGGCTGCTTGCTACGGAGATACTGATCCCCTATTACGGTCCAGCTTAACTTGTTAAACGCTCCTACTGCGATGTCAACCATTGGGCTTCTCCTCCTTCCGTACTAACTCCAGAACCCGTGTTGCCTTATACAGCGCTTCTCCTGACCGGTACCGCTGCCAGCATCCCGCAGTCGGCGTCCACCGGAACCCGCTGCGCTTGAGCTCCTGGATCACTCCCCGCGCCGGTTTCCCGGGAAAGAACATCTGTAACCGGTTCTCCTCCACGTTATCAACGATCCGGACCCCGTTCTTCTCGATTGTTTCTGTTTGGTCGGTACTCTTTTTCTCCAGCTGGATTATTCGCTCCTGGAGCCGGCGGATATTCGCCCCGTTGTTCGTAAGCATGAACCCGGGAAACCCTATCCGTCCGCAATAATCCGGGGTTTTGAGCTTGGCTATCTGTTCCGGGGTAAACCCCAGAGCCGTCAGCGCGGCATCATCCTTCTTGCGCAGCCCCGCGTTTGCCGCTTTCATCTTCTCTTGGATTGCCTGTAACCTCACGATCTTCGCCCGAAGTTTGTCAGGTGCTCCGGGATCATCGGAAGATATCATAGCGTTACTCCGGGCGCTTGACGCGCGCCGCGCGTATGTTGCAGCGCGTTCCCGCAGATCAGACGCTTTGCGCCATGTACGATCAATCCGGGCACGATAGTTCCGGTCCCGTCCTTCTGAATAGTGCCCCACCAGAATAGGCTGTCCCATCGGGATCACACTTGCCATATCACTCGCGCACTTATCCATCCGGTCTGCTTCCAGCGCGCATAACCTCGCCGCCTTTTCAAGCCGCTCGATCTTCAACTGTTTCTTCGCTTCGTAGTCCATCATCCCCTCACTCTTTATAAAAGCTCTGCCGCGGTCAACCGCTTAAAATGCTTGCTGTTGGATATCGCCCGAAGTACCATCTGTCGGACTTTATAGTCCAGCTGGTTCAGGAATTCCTCGGACGCTTGCTTCTTGTGCTCTTTGATCATCTGCCTCACCGCGCTTTTGATTATCAGCATTGTCACACACCCTCCTTTCGTCGCCGTAAATACTGCCAATCTGACCGTGTAGGATATCCCGCGGCCGATGCCACCACCGCCTGACATACGCGCACCACATAGTCCGCGGGAGGATTCTCGATTCCAACACCTTCGGTTCTCACCTTCTCTAACCCCAGCAGCACATCGTCCAACACATTCCCTTTCACAACATCCCGGATCCGTACCCCATCGGCATCCTTCCAGATACTTCCCATGCCGGCGCGCGGCCGCAGACACACCTGTGTCTTGCCATAGGCAACCCGCGCATCACTGACCACACAAAAAAAAGCGGCCTCGCCAAACGTGACGACCGCTTCCTTTCCCAGCAGCTCCATGAGCTCATTTACCATCGCACCCCCCTTTCGTTTTTCCTTCCACAGTTTACCACATGTGGTTGTACTGTCAAGTAAAATCTTTTCGCAAAGGTTGACGCATTGGTGGCTTCTCGTCGGATTATTGACTTATGGGAGGGAGAAAAATAATCGCAGGTTAAAACAGAAAAAGACAATCGAAAGGCTGATGATGATGCCCCCGATCAAAAAACAATAGTCCCCGAATGTGAGGTCTTTTTGCCGCGTGGTGGTTGAAATCATTCTTCTACGAATCCGAAATCTTCATCCGGGGTAGACTGCGCCGGCAAAGAAGACGCCTTCTTTAACTCATCGAGGTCAACCGCAATGTCGGTAATGATAGACTCAACGGACTGCGATATTTTCCGCGACGGTTCGTACCCGAGGATCTCGATCTTCGCCGCGGTGTTGATGTCCGTGAGGTACTTCTGCAGCTTCTGCGCCTGGTCTTCTCCCGACATCGCCATGTAGTCGGGAGAGTCTTTTAAGATGGAGAACAGGATGTTCGTCTTGGTCCCGACGTACTTCTGGTAGCGCGCGAACGTCCAGGCGTCCAGCTCTATTTCACCGGGCCGAACGCCTCCCAGCTTGACTTTGCCCTGCGCCAAACGCGGGAACTGTACGGTTTCCCCGGTTTCCTGCCAAAGGTCCAGCACCAGCTTACTCACCGGGTCCGGCCGGTACTTGTTTACGAACGCCGGGTTCAGGAACACATTGAACGGGTTGTTCGTCCCGCCCTGGTACATTTCCTGTACCTCACCCAAAGTGGTAATTCGCGGCGGCAGGTCCTTTGACATCCCCGGTACGCGGTACACCGCCTTATTGTAAATCTCTTTCCAGTAGTTCGGATCCCGGGTATTCCTCACGGTGTTGTCGGTGAGCTGACGCACCTGGTTCAACAGCGTCGGCACGAAACTTGCCGGGATATCCTGTACCACATCCGATATCCCCTCCCCGATATTCTCTTTCCTGGTCAACGTCTTTATCCCCCGGACCAGCGGCTGTTCGGTAAGCGTTTCAGACGCGGACATAGCACTTTCAAACAGGTTCAGCGCACGGTCAACCACGGGTTTATCCGCGATCACCATGTTCGCGCCCAATGCTATGGACAACGATGCCGGCAGGAACCAGTCGTACGACACCAACTGATCATCTTCCTGCATCTTGGCCAGTTCCGGGTCAAACCCGGATGCCACAAACCGTTTCAGCGCGGAGGTGTTGATCTGGTACTCCCGCAACCCCACGTTTGCCTCCGTTGCCGCTTTATCGTAATCCTTAGACCGCTTGCCGCGGATGATCCATAGTTTCGCAAGCAGCGCGCCCGCGCCGAACAAAAATGCGCTGCCCGTCAACCCCCGGGACGTTTTCCTCACGAACTCTGCCTGATTAAACGGTTCTCCGAACAAAGGCTCCGCAAGGTACCGCACCGTGTTCAGGAACTCTAACGGCGTATACTCTAACCCCCTGGCCAAAAGGTTCCCGGGAGTCTTGGGGTACTTCAACACGATGTCGCCTAATCCCCACTTCTTATCCTTGAACGGAGATACCAGGTTCAACAGCTTTTTCATCCGCACGAATATCTCGCTGACCACGTTATCATCCTGAAACGTGCGGTATAACCCGATAAAGTGCGCGCGCTCGATCATTTCAGCGGTCGGTTCAGGCATACCCATCGGATCCAGCGGTAAACTCACTTTGTTTGCTTGCGCCGCACGGACCTGATTCAGTATCTCCTGGTTGAACGCGGACTGGTATGCCGCGCGGTCAGGAGCCCGAAGTACCAGATTAAGCGTCGTTTCAAAAGCCTTTAATACCGGGTTCTCAAATATCCCTGCCTTCGGCAAATCATACTTTGTCTGAACCCGGGAAGTATCGATCCCCAGCAGCGCCTCCTCCACGCCTTGTTTCATTCCCTGGGCAAACCCTCTGGCTTGCGCCGGCACACTAGGCAGCGTCTGTGTCCGTTTCCCCGTCAAAAACGATGTCGCGATATCCAGCACCGTTCCTACACTGTCAGCCGCGTTCTCCGCTACCTGAAACCCGGCGTTTCCTAGAAGGTTCCTCACAATCGTCTTTGGGTTCAACAACTGCGCCATGGTCTGCAGCAAACTGACCTTCTCCCCCAAACTGCGGGGAATGAGCTGCGCGATCCGTTTCATCATCATCGCTGCTTTAATATCACGGTCCCTCCCGGGAACCATCTTCTGAATTTCCGCGGCCATACCTTTGAGATCTTTCATCGCCGCTTCATCAAGGTACGGAACACCCATCTTTTTAGCCAGCTTTTCCCGGTCGGCATCGCCGGAGAGCCCTTTAACGATCTGCTCGAACTTCGAGACCTTTTCCTTGTTCACCTGTTCCCGGGCGGCCTTGACCTGTTTATGCGCGTATTGCAGCACTCCCTCCGGAGAAAGCCGCGCGTACATTGACAACGCCTGGATAGCCTGCCCCGCGCGCGTGTTCCGCTCGGCCATGTGATCCAGCAGCCGTTTAGCCTCTTCCCACTGCCCCGCAGCCTGGTATTTATCAAGCAGCAGGATCCCCAGCGTGTTCGACAACGTCGTCGGCGCGCCCGCTTCAAACACCGTTTCCAGCGCCGCGTCAGGGTTACTCTGTAACACCGCCTGCGCCTGCGCAAGACTCTCTTTATTGCTCAACGGATCGTAATACTGCTTCGTGATCTTCTTCTTGAACTCCGGATCCGTTTTATCCGCTTTGCGCACGGTTTCCGGAAATTTACGTACCTTTTTTCCCAGCTTCTCTAATATCGCCGCTTGCAGTTTCTTGTTCTTCTCTGCCTCGCGTATGATCGCGCGCAACTGTTGCCGATTAACCGGCCCTTCCTGCGTCTTTGCCGCGTCAATGATAGCCTCACGCAGTTCTTCCGCGTCCTCGAACCGCCAGCCAAACGTCGACAGTTCAGAAACAATAGTGTCGAGCGTATGTTTTGAGCTCTTGTCTTTCAGACTTGCAGGAATCGCACGCAACTCTTCGGCAAGAAACCCTTTTTTATACGGAGAGATTTTTCCCAACTGCCGGACCGCAACCAGCAAGTTCCCTTCAGGCGTCTTGCGCAGGTCATCCATTTCCAATTCCATCCGCGCGCGGTCCTCAGGAGTAAGATCGTCGTATGCCTTCATTAATTCGCCGGCGTCAGTGTCACGCGCATCTCCCGGAGAAACTTCTCTATTGACATCACCTTCCACTTGTGGTAGTGTTTCCCTGGAAGGAGGTGTGACAATGCCTAAACCAACATCTGCAGCAGAACCCTGGATACCCGTGTCTACGTTCGTACGGCTCTCCTCGGGCAAGTTCGTCGATATTTCAGGAATGCGCACCGGAGATTGGGCCAAAGTACGGTTACCCGATGGTTCCTGGACCAAGTTCGAAGGAACGCTCGGCGAGATCATGGACGGACGCCCCGCCTCTAAAGAAGAGATCGCATCCCTCTCCTCTTGAGATAAACCCGCATACCATGAGTTCCATTTTCCTACCCATTCCTGCATCGTCTTAAAAAATTCCCCGCGCTTTGCTTCCGGTATGTTATATTCCCTTCCGTCAATGAACTTCCTCCAGTCGCGGTAAACCAGATCACTCGCTTCTTTTAATTTCCAGCTGTCCGCGTTATGTATCTGTATTTCGCCGTTGACCCCGTTATCCAGTTTCGTTGTAACAAAAATCCCCCGGTACCCAAAGAACTGTTCCTCCCCGGTCTTGATGTCCAGGCTCACCGGCCGCTGCGTTTGCAGGGCATCGATGATCTGCGGCGATTGCGTCAGATCATCAACGATGATCCTCCCGCGGGCGTGGTCTTTGGCACTCCACGCGTCGTAATTCGGATCGTTTTTCCTGATCACCTTATCCGCCAATGACTGCGGCGACTTTGCATGCCCGGAGTAATTCCCGTCAACACCGGACTGTTTCAACGCTTCATTCGCGATAGCGTCAAGGTTTGCTTGCTGCGGCAGCGATTTAGAGTACACCTCCACCGCCGATTCCAGCGCTTCGGCTTTCCTCTGAAGTTTCTGCGTGCGAATCCCCAGCGGCGTATCTTTCACCGCTTCGAGCATTTCGGGGGCGCCGCCGGCGGCTTTAACCTGTTCCACCATGTGTTCATTGTTCCGTTGAATTTCTTTCATCAGGCGTTGAATTTCTTCGGTTGCCTGAATATCCGGCGGTTTGATCTTATCCAGCGCAGCGGATATCTTATCCCCGGTCATGCTGACCAGCTGCGCCGTGTTGCCGGTGATTGAGAGCACGCGGTATGCTTCATTCCCGATCTTAACCATTTCCCCGTTTTGCGGAAGGCGCTGCGGTGCTGCGCCTGCACCGAAGTACATAAGTTTCTCTTGGCCGAACGCATCCGCCTGTCCTTGCGCCTTCGCCGCTGACTGCTGCGGCGTTACACCTAACATCTGCGCCAACCATTCAAACCCTTTGCGCGGGACTGTTGACGAAACCGCCCCCTGCCTCCATGCCCGGGATATCTGCGTAATGTCTTTATTAAATGTCCGGTATATTTTCTCCTGCTGCGTGGTCAACGGCTGCCCGATCGTTATCTTGCGCACCACCTCTTTAAGCGTGTCCTGCGGAACCTGCCGCAGCACGTTCTTTGTCGCTATCTTCGACATGGCCAGTTGCGCCTGCGGCGTTGACGCGATCGTCTGAAACGCCGCGTACCCGATCAACCCTAGTGAAGCGATGTCTACTCCCTGATCAACCATCGCTTCCCACCGCTGGACCGGCACCGGTTTCGTGATCCACCCTTTCTTCTGGTCCCACTTTGCCGCAACGTCCTGCGTCCCCACTTCTTCAGACAACCATTCCTGCGCGCTTTTCTGGTCCTTAAAAAACATCCCCTCACTCGGGGCTCTGGTACCCAGCAACATCCGGTACGGGATCGCCGTAATATCCGCCGCAGTCCCTTTGATCATGTTCGTGAGGATACTTTTCCTGGCGTCGTTGAGCGCTTTCTTGTGCTCAAGGTCAATCTGACGCACCGCTGCTTCCTGATCATCCGCCGGCGGTGTCTGTTTATACCGTTTCACGGTTTCTTCATACGTCCAGTTCCGGGGATCCTCTTGCTGCCGGCGCGCGAGTTCCTGCTGTTGCTGCGCCTGTAACCGCGCGCGCTCCTTCTCTTCCTGCTCTTTCCGCAACGAGATCTCAAGATCGTTGACTCCGGGCCTAGGAGCAGGTACGTCTTCCGGTACGAACCCGAAATCATCCATGTCAAGAAGAGGAACGGCTTGAGGTTCAGGAACAAACCCGAACTGGTTTGGCATGAGGTTACTCCTTCTTTACCAGCTTATACCCTGCTTTGAGCGCGGCCGCTACTTTTGCCGCGGGGATTTTCCCTTTACGTCCATCGGGCGCGACAACCGCGACCATCCCGGACCCGGGTCCCGAGGCAAGCGCGGCACCAACGTCTTTACCGGTTGCCGCGCCCGCGTCCTTGGCTGCCTTGATTCCGGCCGCGCGCGCTTTAACCGCGGCGGTATCCGCATCAACGGTTTCTGTGCCCTTGGCGGACGCAGAGTTCTTTAACACATCGGAGAGATCGCTTCCTCCGTCACTCTTGCGCGCGCGGATCACCTCGTCGTATATCTTCTGCTCACCCGTTGTAAGTTCCTCACCATCATCGATTTTCTTGAGTATCCGCTGCTCAAGCTGCTTCTTCGAAAACGTCGCGGCCTGTGCTTCCCTGGTGTTCTTGATGATCCGGGATTTACTCTCCTTGATATCCAGCGCGCTTTTTTCACGCGCCGACTGTGCGGCGTCTTTCTCTGTCGGCTCACCCGTTATCTCACCGGACTGCACTGACGCAAACGCCCGGGACGGATCATACCCTTGTGTCCTCAAGGTACGGTACATATCCATCTGGTCTTGCATTTTCTTCATCCGGGCTTCGGTTTTGAGATCCTGTTCAACCTTGAACTGGTCGATCGCACGGGATAACCTGCTCAACCGGTCACTTTGGTAATACCCCGGTTGCCCTCCCGGCTCCAGAATCGTCATCTTCTGCGTTCCCCTAGGAGTAATCCCCTGGTCCATCAACCGCGATAACCCGTCATACCATGCCATAATGGTTGCCTCCCTGTTTTTCCTGCCTTCAATTTTAAGCCCAGCCAAGCCAGGCTGGCCGATCTCACGACTCCCAAGCCCCCAGTACCCCGAAACGCCCAGAAGGGCTGCAAACGCAAAAAACGGCCGTTACGAGAATAACCCGGCTATGCCTCCACCGTTACTCAACCCGTTCCAGTTCAGTTTTCCCAGTATCCCCAGGATGTTGCCCATAGTGGTTGACTGTTCGGTCTGGGGCATCTGCAAACTACCTATACCCATTTGCGGACTCGAGTTGTACAGGTTCAACCCTTGGTTAGGGACCTGGCCCAACGCGGTCTGTTTCCTCATGAAATCCTGGTACTGGCGCTCAAGGTCAGCTTGTTCCAAGGTCCGCTCCAACGACCCGTACGTCTGGGACGCACCAACCTGTGCCAGCGGCGCGGTGATGTTGCCGTACTGGTCCATCTGCTGCGCTATTGGCGCGGCTTCAAACTGGCGGCCGCGTTCCTGGTTCATGAAGTTCCCCACCACGGCATCGAGGTTCGCCAAGGTACGGTTCCGCAGGTCGCTTTCTTCGTTGATCGCGCTGCGGGTAAAATAGTTTCCCCGACTCCCCGCACTTCTGCGTGACGCGTCAACCTGGTCCTGCAGATTGATCTTCGAGAGGTTGATCATGCTTTTTATCCAAGGCGACTCGTTCGGATCCGCGAACTTCCCGCCCAGCGTATCCATGATCTGGGTTTTCCCGGCTCCGAACAGGTCACCTGTGGGAGATTGGGACAGAAAATCGCCCAGTTTCCCTAATCCGAGCCGTTCAAACCCGGTCATGTCCGCGGACAACTGGCCTGTATAATCCTGCGCGGGGTTATACCGTGAGAGGTTGCCGGATATCCAGCTTGACAAATCCCCTCCCAGCGCCTTCTGCCACTCCGGCATGATCTGTTCCGGGCGAATGGTTTCCCCACCCGTTTTCTTTTTCAAGAACCCCGAGCCAATACTGGCCGCGGTTGTTCCTATTGCAATCCAACTCATGGGTTTACCTCCCCTGTTCCCGCCTCAACGGCAGGTTGGTGTGAAACTTCTTTCACAAACTCTTTGACGTCAATGGCATCGACCTCATCGAAGTTCTTGGCGATCACCTGATCTTCGATCTTTTCCAGGTCGGTTTCATCCGTCGCATGCACGGTAATCCACCACGTGTACGAATGCGTGTACACTACGCGTTTGGTCCCGGCAGGCGTAATCCCCATGTACGGCGCCTTGATCCTCACCGCGCCGCCTTCCGTCAACACGGAACAATCCCCTTCCATTAAAAAATACGGATGCTTGAATTTATGGATCTTGGTCACGATCAGCTGCCCCGCGGGCACGAATATCTCCCGGATGTACAACCCATCCGTAAACGTATGCTTGAGCGGGTACGCATCGTCGCCTTTACGCGCGCCGGACACCTTTTCAAGCGCGTGTTCCACGGCCAGTATCTTTCTCCTGACCTGCGCGTTACTCTGCTGTTTTACCGTAACCTTTTGTAATTGCATCAGAACACCAGTACGCTAACCACGGCGTTAGCCGCGGAACATTTTAAGTATATTGCCGCGGTCGTCCACGCGGTACCCGTCTTATACACCACACCGGCTTTATCAATGCTCACGATGATATACCCCGCGGGCACGCGTTTCAACGTGTGCGTCACCGTGAACTCCGTGTCCGCGGTACCCGTATCCGCCACGACTACAATCTCAACGTCACAGTTATCCGCGATCCGCAACCCACCGTTGATCACATCCGAGAGTTTCAACAGGTAGTTGTTTATTTCCTGTGCTGCTGCCTGATCGTAGTCCCGGGAACTTTCCGGGAACTGGATGTTCTTCTTAATGTGTGCCATGCGTCACCTACGTCTTGAACGCAAACCCGATCATCGCCGCGACCATTACCACCAGAAGCCCCCAGATCACCCGGATCTGCGTTGCCACGCCTTTGTGGTCAGCACAGGGAAGCAGCGACAACCGTTTGTAAATGTCTTTTAACGCTTCACCGTGGCTGGCGTTATCGTCCCTTGAGTTTTTCATGAACTCATGGAGCTGCCCTTTAAGTTCGGAGAACTCTTTTATGAACTGATCAAACGCGCTCATGATCGGTACCCTCTCGTCTGGTCTTTTGACAGGTAGTACGGCACAAAAGCCTTTAGGTAAAAGTTTTCTCCCGAGCGCGCGTTGCGGAACCTGAACCTGATCTGCTTGCCGTAAATGTCAAAGTACAGTTGGTAATGCCTCCACGCGTTGTCCGCGTCGATGTATACCTGCGACGACGTGTAGGGGATGTTCACCCATGTGTCACCGTAATCGGTAGAGTAATCAACGTAAATGTACCCGGGCCCTTTAGCCCAGCAGTCCAGCTGCAGCCAGCGCGTATCGAACTCTAACGACGACCCGATGAAATCTTTCGTCACCAGGCGCGCGGATACCGCGACACCGTCGTCGTCAGTCGTCGTATGGTCCAGCTTGGTGACGTACCCGGTTGATTTACCGAACAGTATCTCTTCCCAGCCCTGAACTTGTACCGTAGAATCCCATGACCCGTTCGCTTCGTTCCACGTCCCAATCATGTCGTCCCAGGTAATGGTCGCGGTTTTTTTCCATTTCATTGCCGCGGTTAGAGAATCACAGGTGTCGTAATACCAGAACCCGGTCTTGTACGCGTATTTCCAGACCACGGTCGGCCAAGAACCGCCGGACACAACTACGAAGAACCATATTTCGCCGAGCTCCTGCACGTGAACGGCAAAACACCGGTTGATTTTGTACCGGTCAATCGTATCAAACACTTCATCGCGCACGCTTCCGCCGATGGACTGCGGGACACCGCCGCGCCAGACGTAGAAATCTTTCTTCCCCATGAAATAATGCATCCCGTCCGCGTCCGCAAACGCCCGGGACGCCGCTAACCCTACGCCCGTGGCGACACAATCAAACTCGAACACGCGCGCAGTATCCACTTTCCTGCCGATCCAGAGGCTCTCGTCTTTATACCCTGCCACGAACTCGTTGAGTTTGGCGATGTTTTTAATCTCGGAAGCGTCGTCAGACAACAACCGTTCCCCCGAGTTTCCCGTAGACCAGTTCTCCGGGTTATCCGTATCACACCAAGAGATCCCCCACGGTTTGACACTGATCCCGTCGTTAGTGTATGCGGCCAGCAGGTACGGTGAGAGGTAGCATAGATATTTCGAATAGGGCGGTGTGCCACCCAGCAACGCGTTGTTCCCGCTTCCCGTCCATTTGCGCGTACGGTCAATGAAGTTCGCGATCGCGATTAACCCTGCCTCCGTCACCGTGGCGAATGAGAAGAAATCGTCGTCACCTCCCGAGAACGGCGTTGTGGAGATCGACTGCCACGCAAGCGCCGTGGCGTTATACCTCTCGAGTGTAGTCTTTGACGCCCGGATGATGTGCTGCGCAGTCGTCGACATTTCAAAGCGGCCTAACCCCATGATCTGCGTTGAGTCGGCTACCACACCTCCGATGATACTTTTCCCTGGCCGTTTACGCATCGTCGCACGGTTATAACTCATGTTCTCCGGGAACCCGGCTTCAATATCCAGGAACGTCGACGGCCTTGAAAAATCGACTCCTTTAACGGGCATGAGTACGCCCTGACGTAATAATGGCATGAGTTCCCCCTTTTAACCCGGCGCGATAAACGCCAGCATCCCGACCGCGCGCATGGCGCCGGCTAACAGCTCATGTTCGGTATCACTGGCGTTTGACGCCGTCAGCGCCGCCTCTCCCAGCGCGATCAGAACCGCTATGCTTGCGTATAGCATCCAGCGGCCAGTGTACACCGCAACAGGCGCGTATCCCACCAGGCTGGTAATCAACCCATAGAGCCCGCGGATCAGGACTCCTGACCGGTCATGCGTCAACGCCGCCAAGTGTGACGGTTTTGTATCGTGTTCGGGATCGTACGCGCCATACCCCATGCGGATGATCTGAAACGCCGCAACCGTGATCAACCCTATCCACCAGACCGTCACAACCGAGAGTACTGCTCCCAGAAGAAGCGGGACCAGTACGTCGCGCCACCCGCTCCACCGGGCCTTGTCCCAACCACCTAACCGCCAAAGGATAGCGCATACACAAATAATTGTCACCTGCAAAGAAAACGGCATAATGACCTCCCTTAGTCCAGGTCGACGACCGTCAGTATCCGGGAACTGTCGCTGGACCCTTTTTGGTTCCACGTCGCACCGACATGTACCCATCGTATTTTTACCGTATGGCTGCCGGGCGTAAGACCTGTTTCAAGATGCTGAAACGCTCCCATACCCGAATGGCTGTATATTTCCAGGTGCATGTGCCGCTTGTTGGTTCCATCAATGTTGATGTACACGTTGATAGCGTCGCCCTGTAACGTAGGCTCTAACGGCGCCGAAAACATGCAGAGCAGTTTTGTGCCTGTCGTTGTCAGGGTGATCGACATGTCCGTCATGTCGGCTTCTGACCCCGTAGACGTAATATCCGTACTTCCCACCACCTGCGAAGCCGCGAGTTGTGCCGTACGGCTGTTGACCGCGGCCTTAACGGGAAACGTGTCATCGCAGTATTTTTTGTTTACTATCCCAGCGTCGACCGTAGGCGCAGCAGACGTCGCCATTTGCGCGCCGTCGGGAAGAACGGGGATATCGCTGGCGTTCGCCTTGATTAAATCGACGGTACCGGTGCCTGCGGCGTCCAGTGCCTTGATAAACGTGTTGTTACTTTCAACGGCGTTGTCCAGAAGAAACTTCCCTCCTGACGTCAGCTGAATTTCGTCGCCGTCTTCATCGATCCAGTGCAGTTCGGCTTTCCCGGCAACGTCTTTACAGAAAAGGATCCCGGTGTCAGCCACCTGTGTCGGACTTGCGCCGGTAACCAGCGTTGCCTTTAAATGGTATCCCACGTCTGAATGGCCGGTTTCGTCTTCATAGAACGCGTGGTCGACAGCCAGCCTCTCACGCACAGCCACCTGTTTTTCGCGGATATCGTCGTCGCCGAGGTTGATGTCGCGGCTCCCGGCGGGTTTTGTTTCGTCCCATGTCTTGTTAAAAACCATCGGTGTCCTCCTGGTTTAGAATAACCCGTTCGGGGTGACGCGCGTAATCGCGCTGAACTCCCTGTCGGTTTCAATATCGAACAACCGTTTGCACATGCCCACGGGTACGTCGTTTCCGAACGCGTCGATGCGATGATACTTTTCACCCCAGTACTTGGCTTCGTTGTAGAGTTCCATACCTTCGTTGACGCGCTCAAGCACGCCGTACTTGAGTATTTCAGTCCATTCCCCGCCCAACGCGGGAACATCGGCGTCAGCGGACAAGTCAATCGGCCGCTTCGTCCAGTTTATTTCAAGCAGATACCCTCCTGCGTCCGGGATTGGGATCAACAGCAGGCTGCGGCCGTACACGCAGTACGCGGTAGGTGATCCTTTCGTCGAAGGTGACGACCTGTTCGGATTCGGTTCCCGGACGTCATACTCTTCTTTCGTGATGTGTTCCAACGGCGCACCGGTATCGCTGGATGCGGATCCGTCAAGCAACCTCACCGGGTGCATCAAATGGATGAGCGTCGACGGTAACGGGTAATCTTCCTGCGCGTCGACGAGCGTTATGTACGACTGGTATTTATAGCTGCCGTGCGGCATATTCACCGCCACCCATATCTGCATGTCGTTGAGCGCGCGCACGATCTCCGTGTCTTTATCCGTGCGCTTGAAATCCCTGCGCACGTACGTCTTGAAATCGGATAATTGCATAACAACCTCCTTTACGCGCCGGCCATGACACGGTCAGCGAAAGACCCGGATGCTTTTTCCCTATCAATCCAGCTCCCCGATGCGTCAGACCGGGCAACCCAGGATCCGCCGCTTGCGGGCCTGCCGGTCCATGAAAATGAGCTTTTGCTTGACGAACTCGAAGAGCTGGACCGGCACGAGCTCGAACTGCTCGACGACCGGCACGAGGACGAACTGGAACTCGATGAATTTGAGTTTGAGCTTGACGAAGAACTGGAACTGGAATATGACGACGAGCTTGAGCTTGAACTCCTGCAGCTTGACGATGAAGAACTCGATGATCTGCAACTGGATGAACTCGAGGATCTGCTTGATGAGGAAGACGATGAAATCGAACTGGATGAACTGGAACTCGACCAGCTTGAACTCGATGACGAACTGCGACACGAGCTGGAACTCGACGACCGGCTGGAACTTGACGAACTCGAAAGACACGACGATGAAGAGCTGGACCGGCAACTCGATGAACTGCTGGAACTGGACCTGCTGGACGATGAAGAACTCGAACGGGATGAACTTGATGACGATGATCTGCAACTGGATGAGCTTGATGAACTAGATCGGCTTGACGAGCTTGACGAGCTGCGACACGATGACGAGGAACTGGAGCTTGACCGGCTACTCGAGGAGCTACTCGACGACCGGCTGGAGCTTGAGCTCGAGCTGGAAGACAGGGATGAACTTGAGGAACTCGATGAAGCAAGAAGCGCGCTCGAGGAACTCGATGAACTGCGGCTCGAAGAAGAAGAGCTTGAACTGGAACGGCTGGACGAACTTGAACTCGAGCGGCTCGAAGAAGAACTCGAACTGCTTGAACGCGAGCTGGAGGAACTGGATGATCTGCAACTGGATGAGCTTGAACTCGAAGAGCGGCTCGAAGAGGAGCTTGAGGATGACGACCGGCATGAGCTTGACGAACTCGAAGAGCTGGACCGGCACGAGCTCGAACTGCTCGACGACCGGCACGAAGAGGACGAGCTGGATGACCGGCAGGATGATGAAGAGCTGGAAGAGCTTGATGATCTGCAGCTGGATGACGAACTCGAGCTTCTGCAAGACGAAGACGACGAACTCGATCGGCAGCTGGAACTGGAACTTGATGCCGCGCTATATGTCGCGTAAATACTAAACCGTAAAGCCTCTGTACCACTTGAACTATACGTACTTGGCCAAGCCGTACCATACGTTATCTCATCATACCGTGCTCCCCCCGCCTCGCTATCGTAATACAACCGGACATTCCCATTACCCTCAATCATAAACGAGAGCCAATAATAAGATCCACCCGTCACCGAAAGCGCGTTTGTGGAAATGTTCGCCCACGTATGTGATGCTGCTGATACGGTGCCGAATGCGTTATCTACAAATTTCTCACTTCCGACCTTGGCTCCTGGATTGGATGAACTGTCCGCGTATATCCCGACATACGCATCACGGGGAGGGTTGTCGTTGTCATAATGAATAGATAATTGCGTCACGGTTCCGCTTCCTGCAGGAGTGGACCGCATGGCGGCTTCAATATAGTCCTGATACCATGCAACGATGCTCGCTCCAACATCCCCCTCACCGAAGGTATCGTTTGCTCTTACAGGATAGACTGCGGTATCCAAAAACGACTGAGAAACCGTAATCAAATACGCATCCTTCTTAATTTCAATGTCAGCCCAGACCCAATCACCGTTTGCATCGATGAACCGCGGACGGTATATGTGTCCAAATTTACCCGGGCCGTAATTGGTTTCCCCTTCGATGTGGTCACGCTTGGCCTTATGATAAACGGCGTATGATCCGCAGACTTCAGCAGGACGCGCACATATCCCGCGCCCGATATCTTCCCATGTTGAACCATCAGGATTAACATGGGCCAGCGGCGGCTGATATAAAAAATCAAACTGTTCCCACCCGGTGAGTTTAAACGTCCACGAATTTTTCACCGGCCGCTCTTTCAAGATCAACCCGAACTTCAGGATATCCCGCGAGTGTGCTTTGAAATAGAAATCTTCTTTGTCTGGGCCTTTGAGTAGAAGCTCTTCTCCATCGCGCATTTCAGGGGTCCCCTGGAACCCTTCATGCGCGATGGAGAGAACACATTCACCGCCCCACTTCGACAATTTAACGTCCGCTTCAAACCGGCCGCTTACAGCGTCGTTACATAACACGACGTCGTTGGCGTCTTCCCCGAGTTTAAGCGAATACGTTTTCTTCAGCGCGTGGAGCAGCATGGGTTAAAACTCAAACCGTAACCCCGCGCGGACATACCCCGCGCGGGATGTACCTGACTTCTGTTCAATCCCGCCTTCAACGAACGGGATGAAGTATTTTCTCTCCTTTGAGGTCTGGGTGATCTGAACATGGCTCCCGGGCTGCGCGGTGATGTTTTGCGTCTGTACCGTTTTCTTTGCGAAAAAGAACTGGTACACGAAATAGATGATCACCACCACAACCGCGATTTTCAGCGTGGTTGACGCGGCTTTCCACCACTCAACCGGCTGAACGAACCCTTTAACGAACTTTGTCAGATCAACCTTTTCCTCGCTCATTTTGTGACGAGCTGGTCAATGATCTTGGTCACCGCAGCCCGGACCGTGCTCAACCCAAGCGCGCCCGCGACAGCCAATATCGTCTGGATGACCGTAATCTCACCGACCGCAAACGCAACCAGCGCGGTGATGACTCCGCCGGCGGACACCAAGTACGTTTTCTTTCCTGCCAAGAATACCCTGATTTTCTCGATTAAACCTGTCATAAGATACTCCTTTCGGTTTCTATTCCGGCGCCCACCATTTTTCAAGCACCGCTTTGTCGCCTGTGTCGTGGTACTCTTTGATCAATCTATACTCATCGCCCATGAACCTCTCGTCCAAATGCCGGTAATGCGGGGGGATCCCCTTGTACCGGTAGGCGTAATTGTGTTCCCCGTGGATGTGTCTGAACCCCATAAGATCATACCAGGTCCCCTGGGGAACGTGATGCTGCTCGTTAAACGGTTCTTTTGGTACCACTGCTTGTTTCAACCCGAGATCCCGCACCGCGACCGCCAGACGGCCTTCCGTGTTCCCAAACTCCTGCGTTGACTTCTCGTACTCTTCAAACGGCACCACATGATCGATCAAGTGCCCGGCAATCTTACAGAACGCCTCTGACCGCATCAAGAGTCCTGCGGTTCCGATCTCCCGCGGAAGCGAAGGCCCGCTTGAGAGGATATCCGCATCACCTAACAACTCCAACAGCTGCGGAAACCCTGCGGGGTTTTCAAGAATACAGTCCCCGTTGTCGCACAACACGTATTCGAACTGCCGCATGATACCGGACGCGATGCGCAGCTGCCACATGTACGGGTACGACACGCCGCCCCAACACTGATGATGCGGCAACACAAACGTGTCGACCATATCCATCACGTCTTTGGGGGGCATGAGCGCGTTGTAATCAACAACCGCTTCATCCGGGTTGATGAAATTGTCGTATGAGAGAACCAGCCAGAACCCGAGTTCTTTATGCGACTGCACAGACCCTTTCAAATACGGACGGCCATACGTTGACGATGTCAACAGCACCCCCACGTTCTTTTTAATCTTCATCGCCCATTCGTCGTTTTTCATGTAGCAGTCGATAACGTATTTCCTGGTAGCGAGTTCATGCTCCCATTCCTCATCGGGCATTAAGAGATACCTGCCTGACCTGACCAAATCCTCCCGTATAACCCCCATGACTAATCCCCCTCGATAATATCCTGCGCTTTTACTCCCCAGTTAGCGTTCAGGATGTCCTGCCCCACTCCGTGTACCAGCCCGACACAGGCGTCGTAATCGCCGCTCCAGTACCTTCTCCGTTGAACCTTCTTGCCGTCAACAGTCATGCGCTTACGCCCGGCAAGAACGAAACACTCATACCTGTCGGCAAGCTCGTGTACCAGTTCGTCGTCACTGAACTCCTGAATCCGTTTCACGTGTAACTCTTCAGAGTTATTTCCCATTGGTACTAAAACTGACAACCGTATTCATTTGCTCATGCTCTTTTCTTCACAATCCGCCCACCGCAGGTTTGAATCAGGAAAACCTGTCGCGAACGAAGAAATTATATTCGATGGATCCCGGCTGTTTTCCCATAAATAGGTTCAGCACCATAATGTTCCAAGGGAGCATACCACCTATTGTAATCGGACTCCTCTCCAATATCCCACCAGCGCATCAGATGCCGGCGGTCCCCGGTTTCGTAGAACCGGCAGATGGTTTCCTTCTCCTCTCCTCCAAAGTACAGCCAGTCCATGAACCGGTCGACATATTCGACAGGCAGCGGTTCAAACCCAAGGTTCCATGCGGTTTCTTGTTCAGCAAACAGGTTGCGGAACCCAAGAAGACGACGCCAGGTTGAGTCCTGGCCGTACCGCGCGTAACAATCAAGCGTACCGTCTTTGGGATCGAGAGGCTGGATAGGCGCATGCTTGACCCGGATCCCGAGATCTCGCACTGCAGCATTCAGCATTTGTTCAGGAGAACGTGACCCAATGACCGGTACGCGCATAATTTCGTACATATAATCAAAAATCGAATGGAAGGCTTCGGTTTTGAACAACACGTCCGCGGTATGAATCACCGAATCGTTTGATTGTCCGGCCATGAGTTCTTCATCACCAAGCAGATCAATCACGTCCTTGAACCCTCCCGGCTTCTCGCACATACAATCGCCGTTTGTGAGGTACACGTGCTTGATATTCGGAAAACTGCGCAGTATCCCCTGGGCATAGCGCACGTCCCAAAACCAACCATTGCGCTTATCCGAATCATACGTTATGTGTTTAGTCACAACCGCGTGGGCGCGCAGGTAATGTTCAGGGTTCGGCAGGCATCGGTTCGCTTGTGAAGGATCAGTTTGACCAAACGCGTAAAACGGGTTGTCGTACGCCAAGATAACGAACGCGCCGCTTAACCGGTACGCGCTCAACACCGCACGCAGCCATTTAAGTTGCCCCATCCAACTGGTGACAATGATCGCCAGGGTTTTCTCACAAGGCCCGGAGTTACAGTTCACGGACAGGTCGTACCAGCTCATTCCGTCTTTACCGCGGAACTCCATCCCGGTCCCGAACGACTCCTGCCACGAATCTATCCCAGCCACCATCCTGTCCAGCTTAATCTTGTTCATGCTCTCCCCTGTGGATAACCCTGTTAATAACTCCGTATCTTCTTTGTTTTACGTATTTTACTGACAGAACTCGCTTCCTTTTTTTTAGACCCCTTTTTTCTCATCTGATTTCCCCCCCCTTAACAACCCCCTATAAACCGTAGTACAGTCTTATACGTATCTTATAATCAAATCGTAGTAGTAGTAGCCTTGAATAACCTGTGGATAACTCACTTAAACACTTGTGTCTCTTACATTTATCCTGTGGATAAACCTGTTGATAACCTGTTGATAAGCAGGAAAAACCTGTTAATAACGCTTTAATAACTTTTAACCCGCCGGTTCAGATTTTGTACCACGCTTTTGGTATGTCGGCACATCTGCCGGCGGCTTCCTCACAATCGTGAGACCTACGCCCATGGCCGTACCTCTAGGCAAAGTCAATACGTCAAGATGCGGGTTGCGTTCCAGGTCCTGCCGTAATCGGTAGACGCCGCCGCAGCGGTTTTCGTCAATATAGCTTTCATCAGGCGGGTAAGTGTCATGCAACAGCACGTACCCATTATCAACCACCAGCGGGATCATGTTCCAGAAATCGGCTTTTGCCTGATCGTAAATATGGTCCCCGTCAATGAACCCCAGCGCGATTTTGTTAATCTCTCCCAGTTTAAACATTTCATCGCTCGTATACGGACAGAACACCGTGCGCGCGCGGCTGTCCCCGAAGTAACCGGGTACGGTTGCCGGGTTCTCGATCTTGGACGGTGACGCGTCACAATGAAAAATCCTGCGCCCGTACTTCTCGGCCAGCCTGGCCAAGTACAACGAGCTCTCCCCCACGCCTATCTCAACGATGTCACCCGGCGTACAGCTTAAAACGTAATCCCCGAACATACCCAGGAACCCCATGCGGTGCCATTGATCGCGCACGGAAAAAAACAGGTTCGGTGCAGCCCATGCCGCTATGTACTCAAATGTTTCTTTTGATCCCGGGTGCATTACTCAAACCTCCTTGGCCCTGCGCTCGCGCAGCGCAAGGATGATCTCATCTGCGGTCTTGAACCGGCGAACGTAATCTTTTGCTTGGGCCGCGATCTCGTACACTTTCCAAAACGGATTGCCCTGCAGCCGGATCGGCGGAGTGTCCAACGCGTACGTTTCCTCACCCAAAAACAGACATTTAAGAATCTCGATAATCTCCCAGTCGTCACAGTAAACTTTGGTACCGGCCGCGGTCACGCTTTTAATCACGAACTGCTGGTGAAACGGTCGCGGCGTACGCGTTATTTCTTGACAAAATATCCGCAGCTTCAAAATATCCTCACTCGAAAAGTTCATAACCCGGCCTCTTCTTCAATAAGCCCGCGCAGCAGGGCCAAGTATACCCTAGCATCCATGATCCTGCCCTGGATAGGCTCCGATAACACACTGCCGGTTTTAATGTACGCAGCGATGCTATCGACGTGCTTCTTCAGATATACCCAGAGAACCTTCTTGGGATCTATATCCAACTCCAACGCAATGCGCTTGAAATTGTCGAGCCTATCCCCTTGGGTGTACTCTTTGCCTTTAGTTGCTCCGATGGCCCGTTCTTCTTCCACCATCTTATCCATTATCCTCTGGAAATCTTCGTGTGTCATACATTCCTCCTGAGTTCGTTTATCGCTTCTTCAGGCACACCGTCAACCCCGGGTACGGCAGATACGTACAGTACACGTACCGCGAGTTTAATATCGGGTCAGTTTCAATCGCCGGCTTGATCGGCGCGGCGTTGTACTTCACCATCCATTCAACGCCGTCACGTTCCGTCGTCCCGCCCTCGAACAATATCAAACCTCCCTGCACCATACGCACGTCCCAGTTCGCCATGATCCGGTGAACCGTATCCCCGGTATTCGAAATATCCACGTGCAGGAACGCCACGGTGCCCGCGTTGTACCGGTCATGCACGCAAAACGCGTCACCTTGTTCCAACGTCACGACGTCGTCAACGCCGTCAGCACGCAGTATCCCCTGGACTTCATCCCGGTTACCGTGGTTGTACGGGTACTTTTCAAACAGGTCGTACGCGTGCAGGTGGCCGGCGCGGTTACGTTTTAAACCGCGAGCAATATGTGCGGTCGAGTACCCGTGCAACACGCCCAGTTCAACGCAGACCACCGGTTTGAACGCGTCTATGATCGCAGTGAATATCTCACCGTATTTGTTCTGTTCGTATGAACTCAACTTAGAAACCGGATCGCCCGGAGTTCGACGTCGTACTTATGCCGGGTTTTCCCTTTTATGGAATCCTGGCCGATAGACGTGACAATGATTTTTGCTTCCACTGTCAACACCTTGCCGATATCCTCTTCTCCAACCGGGAGTTTTTCCGTGTCGTGGATATACACCGTCGGACCGCGGGGAGGTTCTTTCTTCTCCCCTCCAACCATCGGCATCGCCATGCTATCAGGTTTGCGCAGCAACGAAACGAACGGATCATGCTTCTTCGACAACATACGTCCTCCCTCACTTACCTCGTCAAAATATCAATATACCTGCGGGGATCAAACTGTTCCCAGGCGCGTTCGCGCGCCGCGGCGCCTTTTTTCTTCAGATCTTCCATGGTAACGTTTTTTACAATTTCAAGCATCTGGTACTTCCAATCGCACAACCAACCGCATTCCGCAGTCACTCTGTCGACCGCCCCGCCCCAGTTGTCAGCCAGAACCGGCAACCCCGCGGCCATAGCTTCTAATATCACCCGCGGGCCCATGTCCATGTACAGCGGAGGAAGCGAGTACCAAAACAGGTTCCCCAGAGAAAGAAACGACGCGATCACTTCCGGGTCAGCGGTGCGTGGGTGCCTCCGGACTCTAGATAAAATATCCGGAGACAGGAACGACGGACCCGGGAGCATATCAATCTGTACGCCTTCCTCCCGGCAGTCAGCCATGAAGTGTAGTTCCTCTTCACTGTCCTTTGCAAACTTCGTGTCACCTTGTGAGCTGTGCCTGACCAGCCGCACTCGCCCTTCGAACACCGGGTTGATCTTATAAAACGGTTCCAGGATCGTGCACGGCGGTAACACATAGGTTACAGGAAGAATCGGCGGGGTACCATACATGTTCCAGAACTCCGCTTCTTGCGTATGGTTAAGAAACATGTACCTGTTGAACGTCAGCGTCCAGGGGATTTTCCCGATGTCACCCAGCCGATAATTTACCATCATGATTTTCTTCTGTGCACGCGTTACTTCAAAAGCTGAACAGATCTCCGGTGTCTTGAACTCCCAGACATAGTCGTCCGCGTACACGAACAACACGTCACACGGTTCAGCTACGGCCATGGCAAAGTCAAGCCGGACCCTGACCTCCGCGTGCTGCCGCAACCATTCTTGATACTCCCTGGATCCTACGGTTTCCCGAAACGGGATGAACTCAACTCGGTTTCCCGCTTTCAGCAGAAGATCCATGATCGTGGTAACTGACCGCGCACACCCGCCCCACCCGCGGGCCGTAGACACCACTTTAACCAACTTGCCCGTTTTTTGCGTTTGCAGCCCTTCTGGGCGTTTCGGGGTACTGGGGGCTTGGGAGTCGTGAGATCGGCCAGCCTGGCTTGCCTGTGCGAAATCCTGCGTGTGTTCTGAAGCCCCTGCCACCGGCTTTTTCAGGTTCTTGCGGATCCAGAGGTGACAGCGGCTTCCTCCCTTGACAGGCCCTTCGAACGACGCGGCCAGATGTTTATCCTGCCATTTACGTTCAAACTCCCTGTTCGCGTCATGGATGATCACGATGTCGGATACAATTGCCGCGACCGCAGTGGAAACTTCTCGTGAAGCGCCGCCGCTGGGACCATCAACAAACGCCAACTGCGGTATAAACGGATGTGTCAACCCTAATGTACAAGAATCTTTTCCATCCCACAACCGGATGTCCGGGACCCGGGTCCGCGCGGATTTCAGCACAACATCAATCCACGCCTGTTTGTCTTCATACGTCACCACCTGCGGACAAGTGTCGTTCAGTAGAAGCGTGGATAACCCCGCGCCGAACTCCAGGACAGTGGTCACACCGTGTTCGAGAATGGTTTCTTTAATGAACTCCCAGTCCTGCTTCGTGATGCTGGCGCCTCCCCAATGAAACCCGGGAAACGGCTCTTCCGGTACGTTATCCACAGGTTTATCCACAGGAACCGAAGCAGCTACAACTCTAGGAAACTTAGGCTTTTGCGACGGTTTGTCTTTACTCAACGCGCCGCCAGTATAGTACCGCGCCAGTTCCCGGGATATGTCTCCCGGGGTGATCAAGTCAACACAGCGCGGAGTCTTATCCACCAAATCCTCACACGTGCTGATGTCGCAGTGCCAACACGCCCGGTTGACCGCGCACGGCAGGCACCCGTCAGTCGAGAGGTACCGGTGCCCGGGGTACCGGGTAAACGATACCGGTTCGCGCGCGCCGGCAACCACAATCGCCGGTTTATACAGCGCTGCGGACAAGTGCATGTGAAAACTCACCAGCCCGATCGATCCTTCCGCGTTCAAGAACAGCTTAAACAGGTCACGGATCCCTGTGTTCTTATCCTGTGTCTGGCCAATATAGTTCACCACGTTCGGGCCATGGAGCGCTTGGTGGCCGTCTTCTTTCGCGCCGATCTGGTAGAACAACATGTCGCGGTTCTGGTCTACAAACTCCTGCCAGCGCTCAAACGGGTACATCTTACAGCCCCATCCTTTTTCCCCGCCGATGACTATGACCCAATATGGCCGGTCAACAATCCGCGGCGCATTGTATTCCTCCTTCGTCAACCAGATGTCAGGCCTGCTTTCGCCTTGAGGGATATGGATCCCCAGGGAATCCTCAATCGACATCCGGTACGCGTTCGCAAAATGCCAGTCCACCCGGTTCGACTGGTTCGTCCCGCGTGACGGCCCAATCATCAGCGTATTCGCTTCCGTAGCCTTCAGGCTGCGATCAATATACGGGTTATTGTCCCAGATATGACCGGCCGTGGATACCACGTTGACGCGCGTGTCCGGAAACGCGGCTTTGAAATCCCTTACCGCGCAGGTGAACATCAACATGTCTCCGATGCGCTGGCGGTTACGGAACACAATTTCTTTTGGAACATCTTTGCATTTAGCAAAAGCAACCCCGGTTTCAGTCATAGCCGCGGTGATCACCGTCCGCATCGCGTCTTTATTATCTAGATCTCCGTGTACGTGCGTGCGCCCGGTTGCGGGATCCAACACCGACACCAGGTGGAAATCACGTTTCTTAATCTCCTCGACGGATTCTGAACAAATAGGGCAGGTTATCATGTTACCATCCTCCGTGTATTTTTGAGCAAATGTACGCAACGTCGTCTGGCGTCACGTGCATGCCCAGGGGTAATGAGATATATTTCTCCTCCAGCGCGTTCATGACAGGCAAGTCGGCGCGTTTGCCGCCAAAGATGGAATACACGTCGTTTCGCACCTGGACGATGTTGGTGTCGACGTCTGCATCGTAAAGCATCCTCGCGAAATCGTTTCTGCGGTCAACCAGCACCGTAGCCAGCCAGTAGGTGTTCTTCGTGCCGTCCACCATGGTGATCCCGTCCATCCCGTCGAACTCTTTCTGGTACATCCTGAACAAGTCTTGGCGGTAATTTATCACGCGATAATAGTTTTGCAGCCCCGCCATTCCCAGTGTTGCCGCGATGTCCGTCATCTGTGCTTTGAACCCGGGCAGCTCAATATCGAATGTCATTTTCCGCTCTTTATACGCCTGCCATCCTTCCTGTTCCTTGCGTTCGCGATCGATACCGAACCAGCGCAAAAGTTTAGCGTTACGGTAATCCGCCTCATTACGGACCACCAGCATGCCTCCGTCACCGGTCGTGATGTGTTTTATCGCCTGGAACGAGCAGCAGGTATAATCCCCGCGGAATATCCCCAGAGCCTGACAGGCGTCAGACACTACCGGGACTTTAGCACCGTTGTACATCGCGCCGGCACATTGCGCGCTGATACCTCCCAGATGGACCTGTACCACGGCTTTTGTTTTTTCGGTGATCTTGCGTGCGGCGTCTTTCGGGCTGATACAGAGCGTATTCGGATCGATGTCAGCCCAGACGATCTTTGCTTTGCGGCGTAAAAGGGGTATGTTGGTTGCGGTACAGGTCAGCGGCGTCGTAATAACTTCATCGCCTTCTTTGATCCCGATGAGTTCATAGGCAATGTCCAGCGCAGATGTCCCGGAGTTCACACTCACCGGATACTTGACATCGAACAGGAACCCGAACATTTCCTCGAACCGTTTGACTTGCGGGCCTTGGCCAATCCACCGGCCTGCAAGAACCTTGGTGACTTCCTCGGCCGCTTCAGGTGGAACGTATGGATAAAAAAGGTCTATCATAATTGGGCTCCTCCGTGATTGTGTGTCCCGGGAGGAGCGCAATCTCGCGCTTCTCCCGGGACGTGACTCTTACTTAAACGTCAGTTCGGTCATACAGTTTGCGTTCCCGCCTTCATCGTAATAAAGACCGGTCTCAAACCGTTTTCCTTGTGGCCATTCTTTCGTGATCGTTCCGGCCGCGGCAGGAAGAGCGAAACATACCAGTATCTTCGCTGATCCGTCAAGGCCGTCACGAAGGTACACCAAGTTCCCTGCAGTAGCTCCAGTATAGGCAATCGTTGTCGAGAAGACATAACCATCGCCGGTCTTTAAGAGCTGGCTGGCAGTAAGAACCTGGGGCGTTTCTGCTAAACCCTGGATTCTTCCCATTGGTTATACCTCCCTTACGTAACTGCCTGTGAGCTCGACGAACTCGACGAACTCGACATACTGGATGAACTGGAACTTGAAGAACTGCTCGACGAACTCGACGATCTTGAGCTTGACGAGCTGCTCGATGAACTGCGGCAGCTCGATGAGCTTGACCGGCAGCTCGATGAGCTGGATACGGATACACTCGATGAGCTCGAGCTTGACGACGAACTCGACCGGCAGCTGGAGCTTGATGAGCTGGAGATCGATGAACTGGAAGAACTGCTCGAACTTGACCTACAGCTGGAGCTTGACGACCGGCAGCTGGAGCTTGATGAACTGGAGATCGATGAACTGGAAGAACTCGAATCCAGCGCGACATCAAGCACTTGCCCCAACGACGTGTAATCGGTATCATCCAGCGTAGCATCGGCGTCTGCCGCGACAAGCGCCACGGTGAAGTTATCGATAAACGCGTCGATGAACCCGCCGATGTCGCCTTGGTGTTCACCCAGCTTCATGATGCGCCCGCCGTAGGTATCAACCGGATACGACGTTGTCGCGAACTTCGCGTTCGTGAATATCGTCGTTCCGGCAATACCGTCATCCGCGGCCATGGCGTCCATTGCAGCGTTGAAGTTCGTGCGCAGGTTTTTCAGAAGCAGGTTGACTTGGCCTTGTGGACCGGCAATCGGCGTGATCTGTTTGCCGTACGTGGCGCCTATGGTAGGTGTCGAAACGCCGTAATCCGTGGCAAACGTCGTGTCGCCGGTGTCAGCGTCGACTTTTGCCAGGAACGCGTTCCAGTTGGTAACGATGGAGTCAAGGACCGTATATATCCCTTTCCACCAATACCCTCTGTCTTTGATCTTTTCGGTAAACCCCATGTGTACCTCCCTCTTATTTCAGCTTTAAGGACCAGCCCTGTTGAGGAGCCGGTTCACAATCCCCACGGAAAAGGATGTATCCCGGGTCCGCAGTGGAGAGTTGCCCAGACCATCCGGCCTACGGCACAGGGCCGGTCCAGAAAGCCTCTTTTTATAAGGTTCCCTTACGCGGTGCTCGCTGCCGCTGATGCGGAGTGAATCGTGATCACGCCGTAATCAACGGAGTTGAATATCGGCTTGATCGCGCCGAATATCGCGCCGCAGGAGATACCCCACTGGTTTTCATAGTCGAAGAGTTTCTCGACCCACTTCACTTTACGGCCCCAGGCCAACACGCCGGCCTGCTGTCCGCAAAGCACGTTTCGAGAAACGTACGCCGCGCCCGAACCGTCGTTCGTGCGGTACACATATTCGTGCTCATGCACGATAACCCCGTTGTACGTCCCCTCCGCTCCGGAGAAGATCGGGTTATCCTGTCCACGCACGCCCGCGTCCCGGTGCGCCTGGTGCCACACGGGATCCTGCCTCAAAGCCGTCATGTCGTACGGATGCAGCAACAGGACGTAATGAGGTTTACCATCCACGCGGATCGGACGGATCTTCGGAGAAGCCAATTTCGCCATTTCTTTGGCGGCGTCGATGCACTTGGTGTCGAACTTCATGGTGGAGGTGACGGACCCGATAGCGCCCGCGTTGCCGGCGAATATCGACCGCGTTGCCGCTGCGGCTGTCGGCGTGTTTGCGAACGTGCTTGTCGTCTTTCCGCAGAGCTTGTCAAGAAGCTCCTGCTCAAGACGTTCCGCCCACCAGTCGGCCAGACGGTTCTTGGCCTTGGTGCGCATGTTGTACGCGGACTTCTGCTCTTCCATGTCGCCCGTCATACGGACAGCGTGGCGCAGCTGATTGATCGCGACGTCTTCATCGTAATCAGTCGTTGCCTCTTCGTTGTCTTCCAACGTAGAGTCACCGGATATCCCGGCGCCGGACAGTTTCATGCCCAACCCGAACGATATGTTCGTCCCGGGTCCTTTCGTGAGATCTTCCATCTCTTGGATCATAACCTGTTCGTTCGTGCCCATGAACCTCGACATGTACAGGTTGTCACGGACGTCGGCGAACAGCTGTTTACGCCATAACTCCGGGCGTAAACCGGCGATGGTTGCTGATACGGCCATAGTGTATGTGCTCCTTTAACCTTGCCCGTACTTCTTCAAGAACGCGTCACGCGTCTTCTTGGGCAGCTTCGCGAACTGGAGATCCGACATCGCCACGATCTGCTGCAACGTGTACTCATCGATCTTGTCCGCGGCGTCGCCTTCACTTGAAGTAGCATGAGCTGATGTTTTCGTTTTGGTAGACTCCAGTTTCGCTTGAGCCTCGCGCGCTTTGCGCTCTTTCTCCAGCTCTTCGGGAGTCTTAGTTGGTCCTTCCGGTTTTTTCTTTCTCGCGGCGACTTTCGTCTGCGCCACGGGAAAGAGTTTAGCGAACTCGGGATCGCCCTTGATCAGCTGATACGTCACTTCAGCTGGATTTTGACCTGCTCTCACTGCATCGGATATCTTTGCCAGATGATCCGGATTTGTTTCAATGATCTCGGGACTCAATTCCATGACCGCTTCGTAATCGTCCTGATGTGCGCGCTGGGCCGCTTCATCGCACAGCTTTAAATAGTTTCTGTACACCGGGCTGGGCCCGGTTGCCGCCGCTGCCGCCGGCGTTTCAGGTACGGGTGCGGCTTCTGTCTTCGCGGCGTCTGCAACGGCCAGCGCCTCTTCTACCGTGATGTAATCCGTTTTATCCCTGCTCTTGAGTTCATCGAGCGCGCTTTTCTTTACCGGCGCGGCCGGTGCGTCTGCCGGTTTCGCTAATTTAGCTTTGGCTTTCTCGAACAACGCCGCGTCCCGTTCCTGTTCAGCTTGCTGCCGCAGTTTCCGGTCCCGGCGCATCTGCCAGAAGTACGCTTTTTCCCGCTCACTCCACCCTTCTTTTGAAAGGTCAATCTGTGCGTCTTTGAGCCCTTCAGTTTCCTGGAACTTGCGCTCAAGTTTGACCAGCGGGTCTTTCTCATCAGCCGCGGCCTGTTGAGCGGTTTCCGCGGCGGTGACCTCGACCTCGGTTGCTGTTTCTTTTAACCCGGCGGCTTTTGCGCGCGCGGACAGCGCGGCTGCTGCCTGTTGTTCGGGTGTGGGCGCTGGCACGTCTTTCTTTTGTCCCGGGGGGATACCATCAGCATGCTCCGCACCTTCCCAATCAACTGTGTCATCAGCCTGACCGGTATCCGCAGCACTTTCATCCGGGGGTAACCCCATCACGAACTGCGACTCTTCCGCGGTCAACTCCTGTTTATTCTTGAGCTTCGTTTCCACACTTTCAACGGTGATCTTCTCTCCTGGCATTATGGGCTCCTTGTATGATCGGGATTTACGGGGATCCCGCACCCTTCGCTGTGGTTGCGGCAGCGGCCGCTTGTTGCGCCTTCTCTTCTTGAACCCGTTTCTTGATATCCGCGCTGTTGGGAAGGTCCATGTACTCAAGGATCAGGTCAATCGGAATCGGCGCGCCCGCTTTCAATAGCTCGCTTAGTTCCTGGAATGTTTCAAACCGGATCGTTGAGTTCTGATCCGCTTCAGTTATTGAAGTGTCGTACTTATGATCGCTCACCATGGTCAGAAACGCCTGGAACACCCCGTCCGTCAACCCTTTGGGGTACTGCGGACTCGTGTTCTCCGCGATGTACTTGACACCCACGGTCTTCTTGAGCTTCTTCACGTCGAACACCAGCGGCATCACCTGAAGCATGAAGTTCCCCAGGATGTCTTTGGAATACCGGTAATTAAAGAACAGACGCGCAAGAGCAAGCACCGCCTGTTTGATCCGCAAGGATATAGCCCGGCCGCTGGCTGTTCCCTCCTGCATCCCCATCAGGTCCGCGTTGATGGTCGATATCTGTTTAAACTCTTCGTCTGCCTTCTCCTCGCGCTGAATATGGCCTACGTGCGGGCCTTGGGCGTGGATCTGGTCTACGCTCTTACCGACCTTGGTCTTAACCACGATACCCGCCTGTGACCCCATCTTCTCAAGTTTCTTCCACCCTTCCGGGGACAGCGCGTCTTCTTCGCCTTTCCACCCGGAGTTTGCCTGCGTTGAGAGGATATGCAGGTATGACGACTTCGCCTTGTTCTTCTCCCGCTGGGGATCCTTGAGCGACCGCACGATTCCTTGAGTGCGCAGCTCTTCAGTTGCAGCGTTCGGAGCCCAGTCAGCCAACAACCGGAAGAACGGGTACCCGGAATAATACGGCTCAAACGGGCTCACCTCGTTCTGCAGTAAGTGTCCTGCGGCAATAGCCGCGACCCACATTTCAGGAACTTTGCGTTTGACAGGGGTGATCCCATCACCTTGCTGTGCGGAAAACGTCTTGGCTTCCTCTTCAGTCCTGAACTTCTCGGGTTCTCCGTCTTCTTTCCGTATCACGAACCAGCGGTCAACCATCTTGAACCGCCAGTACTCGGTCACCAAGTACTTGTCCTCGTCCCCGTCATCTTCTTCGTCTTCATCTGATCCTGGAGTAACCACGGTCGTGGCGTTCGGCCTGTTCCCGTAATCGTCACCGTCCCCGGACACCTTCTCGGCTTCAGTAAACGGCGTGTTCTCCAGCGCGTCGTCGGTGTCCTGTGTGAACCCGGCGATCACGTCTGCTTTGTCGGGATACAGGTCTTTCAGCTTATCTTTCGCCAACCTGACCAGTTTGATCACAGACGGACACCCGTCGTTGAGGTCATACTCTTTGAAATCCGGGTCCGGAAGAATCTGAAACGGACTGCGTACGGCAAACGAGAGGTTGCCGCGAATCGGGTCTTTGTCGTATACTAGGTTCGCTTCCATCCACCCCTTGCCGCAGTAACACCCGTCATCGAACCAATAACCCTCTTTAAACGACAGGTGCGCCCATTTATCCATCGCGCGCAACGCTTTGTCGCAAACCTCACTGAAAATCTTGTCCTCGCCGCCCTCCGGGTTAACTTTGATCCGCGATGAGTTCTCTCTCTGATACCCGGACACGATGTTGATCAACGGCTTGATCCGGTTAAACGTCAGACACGGCCGTCCTTCAGCTTTCAGCGTAGAGCGCTCTTCATCAGTCCACTGGTCTCCCAAAGCAAACCTGTAGTCTTCTTTTCCGACCGTGAACCAGTCGTTGAGTTTCCGCTTGGCGTACTCGCGCTTGCGGATTATCTCTTTAACCAGCGGGTCAGCCGGGATACCTTGTTCTTTTACGTCGCCTTCCGTTTTCTCTGAAAGCATACCTCGCTCCTTCTATGCGGCCATCGCGCTTTTCACGGTCGTGGACACTTCATCCGTGTCGTCAGTTTCACGCCATCTATCTTTTCCGACAATCGGTTTTGCGAACTTCCGCGCCCAGACATTTTGTACCCAAGCGTCCGCGCGGTTACAGCTGCGTCCAATCCGGTCTTTCAGATCATCTTTGTCTTCAAGCTGGATCTTCCCTTGACGGTTGATGAAATACTTCATTTCCACCAGCTCCTGCTTCAGAAACTCGTCATCGGGAATTTGCTCTCTGCCGGCTTCGACTTCTTCCTTGGCATAGAACCACATTTCAGCGCGCGCGTTCTCATACGGATCCTTCTGACGAGCCGATGCGCTTTTTGACTGTGCAGCCTGCGTTTTCCCGCAGGCGTACACGTATTGCAAGGTTACCCCGGCAGGTTTAATCGGGTCAAGGAACTGCGCAATCGGCGCGCCCATACCGTCGCACTCGATTGAAATATGGTTTGCCCCTATAGTACGCACCATCTGCAGGATGCGGGATACCGACGCCGGGGCCTTCTCTTGCGCCTGGATATCGGTCTTTATGATCCTCCCTGACTGGCCGCCGTATATCACCTGTTCATCATCCCCCATGCCTGCGGGATCACAGGATACCGCTATTTTGCGCACAGTCTGCCGCGGTTGCTGTTTCACTCCCCGGTCAACCAGCTCCTGCATGAACACGGTATCGATCGAGCTCCGGGGCTTGAGGCCACGAACACGCGCACGCCATAACGGATGGTCTTCTGTTCCTTCCGGGTTCCACTGCTCCCGCTTCTTCTCCACCCAAGTATACGACGCCATTCCCGGGATAACGTCTTTACGGTGGCGGTAGTTCGGCGATTCAAGCGCGTCAAGAGTCAACACGATGTTATGTGTGGTATCGTCAATCGCCCGGGCAAACGTGCCGGTGGTACGCAACGGGTTCCCGATCATAATAAGTAAATTTACGGTTGTGTTGAGGATGGAGTCGAGCTGTTCGAATATCTTGTCGTCAATGGCTTGTGCTTCAGAGGCGATAACACAGACGTGCGGGGAATGGAACCCTTGAGCTTTGCCGGTCATGGACCCGGTTTCTTTTGTGGTGAACCCGATGATGTACCATCCGGGTTCGATCTCGAGCTTGCAGGTAATCAGGTTTCCAGGAAGCGGGATCAACGCGTTGTTGAACCTGGTTTCGAGTTCTGCCCACATGATGTCCTTGACCTGGCGGTCTGTGGGCGCGGTAATAACAACGCGGGAGGGCTGGTAGTTATACAAAAACCAGGGAGCGATACAGCTGGATATAAAATCTTTACCTTGGGAGTTTGCGGAAGGGACAACGATAGGCTTATTCTGGGCAATCGCTTGCGGCAGAGCTTCCAGAATGGCGGCCTGGCCTTTAGAGAATATGGTAATCCCCAGAGCCTTGTGTATCCAATCTATCGGGCACAAGCGCGAGTGCTGGATCCACGCCTGCTTTTCTGCCAGGGTCAACGGTGCGGTCATTGGTTCCTTTATCAACGCTCGTTTCCACCTTAACACCGCCGGCGGAAACTACATCTTTAATGATCGTCACCAGGTTCACGCGTACGTCAGGGGATTCCTGCTTTACGCCTTCAATCTCTTCGCGCGATTCTTTAATCAGCGCGGCCACGGCTCCCAGTTGTACTTTATCGAGTTTACCGACGAGGTTGCCGTCTTTGTCGAAATAAAGTTTATCCGTCGACCATTTCAGCGCGTGGTTCAATCCCCGCAGCAGGTAATTCAACCGGACACGCTTGTTCGCCAGCGGGTGCTTCATTACTTCCGCGGCCATGTGCTCACGCATCAGATTGGTCAAATGCTTCCACTTGTGCCGCATCTGATACGTGCTGCGGATGTTTTCACGGGACATCGTGATCCCGTATTGCTCTTTGAGCTCTTGACAGATGACCGACGGCGCTAACCCCATCGCCAACATTCTGACAATCTCGATCCTAATCCGCGCCTGACTCCTGGTCTTATTGAGTTTCGGACCGGTCTGTCCGTGAGCTTTGACTCTGGCTGGCCAGGGTTTCTTTGCTGCTTTCATAACAAATTCCACGATAATTTCGGTTCAAAGTCGAACCGGGTAACATCGCATATAAAAAAAGAGAGAGCTCGTTAAACAGCACCCTGTTTGGTTGAGCTCTCTCTTTGAATCCGCGTATGCGTGACGCGGCATCTAATCGTTTTCTACCATCATTTCGCAAATTGTCAAGATATTTTTAATACACGCCGGCGCCTTTCTTGTTCTTCTTCGCCTGGCGGCATGGCTTGCAGCGCTTCGGCGCGTCGAATCCCTTGTCCGCAAAAAACTGCTGTTCCCCCTCGGTAAAATCGAACTCGTCGCCGCAGTCAACGCATACTAATTTTCTGTCTGCCATCTGGGTTAACCTCCTTTTGATTTTTTGACATGCGTTTGTGCTCCTGATATAATCGCCGAAACAGGGACCTGCGAGGTCGATCAGTCCTCTCCCTGTTCCGACGGATACATTAAATCGACCGAGGAAACTCGGATCCCGTTTTTTAACTTTGAGGGTGCCGACCTACGATCCTAGTAAAACCCCGGCCTGAATCCATCATCCCCTCCCAATCTTAAGCGCTGCTTTCTGTTTTGCAACCAAGTACATCGTCCCAATAGCAAACACCGTTTCCACGAAGCTCTCCGTTCCTACAATCACGGGAAGACCCGGATGCCGCTTGATCCAGCGATCAGCCCACTGTGTCGCTATGTTCAAGTACGCCCAGTCTATACCGAAGGCCCAGATCATGCACTGATCGATCTCCGAAACCGGCACTCCTGCCTGTTTCAGGATAAACCCGATCTTCGCTTCAAGCGTACCATGCGGGTCCGGATGCGCATGCTGCGTAATTACCTCAACCATGGGGAATATCCTTTTCCCCTTGGGGATTGAAATCACGAGTCACCGCTGCGTTGAAGTCAGCGACCGCGGCGCGCACGTCCTCAATCCCCAGGTTTACCCGGCGGTAATGGAAATCGATCATCGGGTTGCCTTCTTTGTCGATCTGATCACCAATCACCGCGACATAAAACACGTACCGCTTGCTGCGTACACACTGATGAATAATGTACAACAGATCCTTTGCGCGCGCGGAGTTTTCCGGAGTCAACGGAATATGACCGGTTTGCGGCGATGTCTCTTTGTCGTTTGGCATAGTGTTTCTCCTCTGTCTTTAGCGGTGATCAGGCGGTACGGGATGTTGGGGTACACCGCCTTAAAAAGCCGCTGCTTTAATTTCCAGACTCCCGTCATCACTCCCTTGAACTCGTGGATCTCCCAAGTGTCATTCCAGAAGTAGACTACGAAATCCACCACATGAAAACAAATCTTCTTCTCGTTGACCGGGAGATTGAAAGCCACTTGGACGCTGAACCCTTTGATCTCCCGGTTATACGACCGGGCCAACAGCGTGTTACAATAGTCCGCCTCTCCCTTGGAATCGTGCATGTGTTTCAAGAGGCACGCTGTCTTGATGTTGTGGTACTTTGACAACGACACACAGGAGACGTTCATTTCAAATACGCGACTATGCGCGCCGCCAGTTCGCGCGCAGGAAAGAACTCGGCCACGTTCTTGATGCCTGCGGGCTTGTCCAACACCATGACGAACTCGGTGATCTCGATCGTGATGTCGTCAATAAGACGGTTGCGGTCGGGTTTCTTGGTAAGCGCAGCATACTCTTTCTCCGGCACGACCACGTAATTGATCTTCTTGATGATCTTCTCGACCGTCCCCGCCTTCTCGAAATAAACCTTCTTTACGTCATCACCTAACCCCTCAAACGATTCCGGGGTCTTGCCGTTTAACTTTTGCTCCGTGTAATACAAAAGAGCGGACAACTGTGGGAGAAACTCTTCCCCTACGGCTACCGCGCCAGTATGAGCGCTCTGAATATTCTTACTTGCGTTGCTGACCACTGATCCCTCCTTTGTTTGTATGCGCGAATAAGTAACCGCGCGTTACGTTTCCCTCCGCGTGAAATATGCCGGCAGGTGTCAGAACACGTGTACCGAATCTGTGCTTGATCATACCTACCGCGGGGCAGCGGAACCCGGCATACCACACAAGCCGATGCGGTCTTCGTTACCCTTCCCAGTAACCCCCTGAACGGATCCCGGGTTGGCATCTTCTCTCTGTCCTCCATAGATTTAATCCTTCCCGTAAACCACAATCAACATCTTTTCGAAATCGGTCTGTTCCTTCACGTACTGCAGCGCGTTGCTATCACTTTCCACGGCCTTGAGGCACACAG
>AMWB02147567.1_pt1 | contig 40754 bp, 59 predicted proteins | sample 200311 | NCBI WGS metagenome assembly AMWB02 (sample SAMN02737377, study PRJNA173069) | bioreactor metagenome | biome: anode biofilm in microbial fuel cells | place: USA: California | collected 2010-12-16
GGTCGCACCAGCCCGATGGGGAAGTGAGATCTAATAATTTCAATGGTTTAACGATATATGGCTAAAATTGCTGAGATTTCGACGCAGACGCTGAGCATTATGTGGGGTGTCAGCAAGATGACGATTGCCAAGTATGCGAGGGCCTGGCTGATGCCTGCGAAGCTCAGGACTGGGGTGTTCGATGCTGCTATGGCTCACAAGCTGTATCTCGAGAACAAGATCCTGCCGCAATATGCCAAGCCTGACGATGACAGCGAGAGCATGGACGAGGCCAAGAGGCGAAAGGAGATCGCCGTGGCGAATATGAAGGAGCTGAGCGAGCAGCAGATGAGGGGTGAGCTCATTCCGCGAGATGATGCGGTCAAATGGGTGGGTGCGATGGTCGATGAGGCTAAATCCGCGTTTCTTGCGCTTCCTCGGCGCATGGCTCCCGTCATTTACGGGAAGGAGATCCGGGAAGGCGAGATCGCGCTTAGGGCAGAGGTACACAGGATCCTGACCCGGCTTGCCAGGGCGAAGAAATGAAGGCGGATATCCCCGAAGATCTCAAGGCCAGGTGGAAGCCACCGGACCAGCTGAGCGTCTCTGACTGGGCCGAGCGCCATCGATGGCTCGCTCCGGAGACTTCTGCCGAGCCTGGCATGTGGAGAAACATCAGGACCCCATACCTCAGGGGCATCATGGACGCTTTCAGCAACCCTTTTGTCGAGAAGATCGTCTTCAACAAAGGAAGCCAGGTGGGAGGATCGGAGGCTCTCTTCAACATGCTCGGGTATGCTATCCACCAGGACCCGGCGCCTGCATTGGTCGTCATGCCTACGCTCGATTTGGCCAGATATGTGTCGCGCAAGCGCATCCAGCCCATGATTGACACGTCACCGGAGCTCAAGGCTCGAAAGCCGTGGAATGACGACGACTTCACAACGCTTGAGATGCTATTCCCAGGAATGGTTTTGACTCTGGCCGGCGCGAATTCTCCGGCTTCGCTCGCTTCGAGGCCGTGCCGGTATGTGTTCCTGGACGAGGTCAACAAGTTCCCGCGCTTCACAGGGCAGGAGGCGGACCCGATCAGTCTGGCCATGGAGCGGCAGAAGACCTTCTGGAACCGAAAGACCGTCATCACCAGCACGCCTACGGTGGAAGACGGGCAGATCACGAGGGAGCTCGCCGCCTGCGACGTCGTCTACGACTACTGGGTTCCCTGTCCTCACTGCGGCAAGATGCAAAAGCTGATTTTCGACGGGATCAAGTGGCCGAAGGATTTAGACAGAGGCGACCCGAACTATGCCGCGAGGGTGCGCGAGCTTTCGGTCTACGAATGCCAGGAATGCAAGGAATCCATTCAGGATTTTCATCGTCCATCTATGCTGGCTGATGGCGAATGGCGGCCTCGGTCACAGGTGAAGACGCAACCCAGAGCCGTTGGATTCCACCTCCCGAGCTTCTATTCTCCGTGGCTTACCTGGGGCGACATGGCCGAGATTTTTGTGAAGAGCCGCGATTTCCCCGAGAAATTCATGAATGTGGTCAACTCCTGGTGGGCCGAGCCGTGGGTGGTGCGGGTGCAGTCAGCGAGCGAGACAGACATTCTCGATGCCCGCGTGGAGCTGCCGCCTCAGACGGTGCCGGAGGAAGCCGTGGCTTTGACGGCGTTCGTGGACGTTCAGAGGTACGGCTTCTGGTTTGCGGTGCGGGCGTGGGCCAGGGATTACACGAACTGGCTCGTGCATTATGGAATGCTCTCGACCTGGGAGGATGTGGAGTCGCTGCTCTTCGAGACGCGGTATCCTCGTGCTGGTGGAGGCGATCCGCTGCCGATCTGGAGGGCTGGCCTGGACACTGGTGGGACGTCTGGGACCGGGGATCTCTCCATGACCGAGGAGGCCTACTTCTGGCTGAGACGCAACGGGATCGGCCGCGGCTGCCGTGTGTGGGGGACAAAGGGGAGCTCCAACGCACTCCCAGGCAAGCTCCAGGTGTCGAAGCCGCTTGATAAGACCCCCAGCGGCAAGCCACTTCCAGGAGGGCTCCAGATCGTGATCCTGGACACTTCCAAGCTTAAGGACGCATTCCACTACCGGCTGGAGCTGGCGCGCCGTCAAGAGCCCGGGGCGGCCTATCTGCACTCAGAGACGGATCAGCTCTACGTGTCGCACATCACGGCCGAGGAAAAGCGTGTGGACGGCAAAGGGCGCGAGGAATGGGTCAAGATCCGGGCCCGGAATGACCTGCTCGACTGCGAGGTGGGCAACCTGGTGCTCGCCGACCCCGAATGGCCCGGAGGCGGAATCAATCTGTTCAACCCGGTGCGCTCGGGGATGGCCCCGCCCCCGAAGCGTCGAGTGATCAGCCGAGGACTGGAGAGCCATGCGTGAGATCAGGTGCATGCCGCCAAAACAGCCGCCCACAGAGCAGGAAATGGACGAAAGCCAGCCGCGCCAGACCGGACTGCTGGACAGCAAGGCCAAAATCATGGCTTTCCTCGGCGTGAAAGACCTCATGCTGGCCAAATTCGTCTCTGACGGCATGCCGGTGCTCATCATCGACGGCCGATGGATCGCCCATATCGACAACCTCGAGGATTTTTTCCGCAAATACACCAGGGTGGACAGCCGATCCAAGGTATCGGAAATACCTTGTCAAGAAAAAAATGAATGAAAGGGGGTCCGTTTTTGGTCCAGTTTTACCCCGTTTTTGGTCCAGTTTTGGCCTGTGGACTCTCCGATGCCAATTATAGAGAAAAACCCGTGTTATGCTGGCATGGCAAAATCTGAAAAGGAGCCTGCATGGCATTCACGGACTGGAGCACCCTCTACACGGCGATGCTGGACGACCTGGCCTCCGGGGCCTGGAAGGTCAAGGCGTATACGCTCCCTGACGGCAGATCCACCACCTACCGAGACATCACCGACTACCTGAAAATCATGGATTACGTCAAAAACCAGTCCGAGCCGCGCAAGATCCGCGTGGTCGGAGGGACCCCGTTATGAGCCGCATCCAGCTTCCGGCCCCCAGGATGAATCTGCTCGACCGCGCCATCTCGTATATGTCTCCGACATCGGCCGCGCGCCGGATCCGGGCCCGCATGGCGCTCGACATCATGGCGTCCTACGACGGGGCGAGCAAATCGCGGCGCGCTCTCTCCCAGTGGCTCACCTTCGGAGGCGACGCGGACGCCGACATTCTGATGGACCTCCCGACCCTGCGGTCCCGGTCCCGCGACCTGGTGCGCAACAACCCGCTCGCAGCCGGAGCCATCAAGACGAAGCTCACCAATGTGGTCGGGTCCGGTCTTCGCTACCAGGCCAGGATCGACCGCGACACCCTCGGGATGAGCGAGGACCAGGCCGACGCCTGGGAATCCGTAGCCGAGCGCGAGTGGGGCCTGTTCTGGAACAGCAAGGACGTGGACATCTGCCGCACGCTGAATGGGACGGCCCTCACCCGCCAGGTCTACCAGCAGGAGAAGGAGAACGGGGACGTGTTCGTCCTGTTCCGGCGCCAGAAGGTAACCGGATATCCATACCAGCTAAGGCTGCAGGTCCTCGAGGCCGACCGGGTGGAAAACAAGGACCGCGCCATGGACAGCGAGACCCTGGCCGGCGGAGTCGAGAAAGACCGGTACGGGGCCCCGTCGCGCTACCACGTGATGCGCGCCCACCCCGGAGCGGTGCTCGGCAAGAGCAAGCTCGAGTGGGACCTGGTCCCGGCATTCGGCGCGCGCACCGGGCTACGGAACGTCGTTCACTTCTACTATCAGGGCCGACCAGGTCAGAGCCGAGGGGTTCCAGACCTCGCCGCCGTCATCGAGCCCCTGAAGCAACTGGGAAGATACACCGACGCCGAGATCATGGCGGCCGTCATCAGCGGATACTTCACGGTTTTCATCGAGACGGACGGGGTGGCGGCCGGAGGCTTCGATTATACGAAATTCGGCGACGAGCTCGGTGCCAGCGACACCGACAAGGACTATAAACTCGGGAATGGCGCCATCATCGAGCTGGCCAAGGGCGAGAAGATCCATGACTCCAACCCCGGGCGCCCCAACCAGGCCTTCGACAATTTCGTCATGGCGATTTTGCGCCAGATCGGCGTAGGCCTCGAGATCCCATTCGAGATCCTGATCAAGCATTTCACGGCGTCGTATTCAGCAGCTCGAGCCGCCATCAACGAGATGTGGAAGTACGTCATGAGCGAACGGCGCCGCCTGGCGGACGATTTCCTGCGCCTGGTCCACGAGGTCTGGATGTATGAGGCCGTGGCCTCGGGCCGGATCCTGGCCCCGGGGTATTTCGCAGACCCGCTCATCCGCGCTGCCTACCTCGGAAGCGAGTGGATCGGACCCGCCAAAGGCCAGATCCAGGAGCTCCAGGAGGTGGAAGCCGCAGCGGCAAGGGTCAAAAACGGCTTCTCGACGCTCCAGAACGAGACGGTGCAGCTCACGGGAGGGAACTGGGAGACCAACCACCCGCAGCAGGTCAAGGAGCACCGGAAACGAATCGCCGATGGGCTCGAGCAGGACATGACGATCACGCCAACCAGCGGACTGGACCAGGACAATGCCTAAGCCGAGAAAGAACGAGAGCAAGCAGGACTATCTGAAGCGATGCACGTCGGACGTCATCGCCGAGGGGAACAGCGCCGACCAGGCCTATGCCATGTGCAATGCCTACTGGGATGAGGCCAGATCCACCAAGGCTCAACGGCAGCCCATCACTCTTTCCGGTGCGGTCAGCTTCATCCGGGAGCACAGCGTCTCGGCTGCAGACAACGCCGAATCCGACGACATTGCAGGCTTCCACATGACCGCATACACCGGACAGGTCCTCGACATGGGCCTGTGGGGACGGTACGTGTTCGATGTTTCCGGCATGAAGGCCAAATCGAAAATCCCGATCCTGCGCGAGCACCAGCGGGACCGAGTGGTCGGATGGTCGAAAAAGGCATGGGCAGAAGGCCAGAATTTCCTCATTTCAGGCCAGTTCTCGGAATCCACGGCCGATGCCAGGGAGGTGATGTCGCTGGCCAAGGAAGGGTATCCCTGGCAGTCCTCGGTGGGGATCTCGCCGGTAAAGATAAAACGCCTCGAGGGTGAGAAGGAAACGATGAAAGTGAACGGGATCACGGTCAGCGGACCCATCGAGGTGTGGCTTGAATCGAAGGTCGGGGAGGTGAGCTTCGTTTCCCTCGGTGCGGACGATGAGACGGCAGCCATCGCCATGACCGACCAGAGCAAAACCATAACGTGCAGCGTGCTGCACCCTGAGAAGGAGGGCGAGATGACCCTGGAGGAATTCAAAGACAGACATCAGGACTTGTATCAGCAGATTTTCGAGCTCGGGGTGAAATCCATCCAGGTCCCCGACATCGAGCTGGCCAGGAAAGAAGGGGCCCGTGCCGAGCTGGAGCGCATCAAATCCGTTCGCGCCCAAATGCTCCCCGGTCATGAGGCGCTCATCGAGGCCATGGTTGAGGACGGGGTGACGACCGGCGAGCAGGCCGCCATCAGGATCCTGCAGGCGGAGCGGCAGCTGAGGACGGCAGCGGCGGCCAATCTGGCCACCGACGCGGCCGCCGTGCCTGAAGTGCCCGTCACGACCCCGCCGGCTATCGAGGCGGCACTGGAGCAGGACCTCACCAGTGAGTCAGGAATGCAGCAGGCATGGGACCGTGACCCAGCAATCCGTGAGGAATTCGGCCGATTCGAGATCTTCAAGGCCTATCAGGAGAACAAGCACCTGGCCAAGGTGCGATAACGGGAGGGATGAGCAATGACCACTTTGGCAGTAGATAGCCCGAGGATTCTCGAAATCGGCGACCGGAACGAGTTTCCCGTGATCGCCTCCGACATCATCTATGAGGGAGCGGCCGTCGGCCTGGTGGATGCCACGGGCCATGCGCGCCCCCTCACCAGTGCCGACCGCTTCGTCGGTTTCGCCGAGGACCAGGCCGACAATTCCTCCGGCGCGGCTGCGGCCATCAACGTGCGCGTCATCAAGAAGGGAAAAATCGTCCTTCCGGTGACGGGAGCCGTTATCACCGACATCGGCAACCCTGTTTATGCCCAGGATGACAACGCCTTCAGCTTCGTCAAGACCTCCGGCGTGTTCATCGGCCGCTTCATCCGATACACCGCCAGCGGGTACGGGGTCGTGGAATTCGACGCCGGCGTCATGCAGGACCCCCATGCCGGGCTCCTGGCCGAGACGGTCGCCGCCAACATCACGGTAGACGCTCAAGACACCGGCAAGGTCTTCTGCGTCAACACCGATGGCGTGGTCATCACCCTGCCGGCCGTCGAGGGCGTGGGCAGATTCCGCGTCCTCAACGTCGGGGCCTTCGGGACTGTTGGCCTCAGTGTGGCCCCCAACGCCAATGACATGATCGAGGCGACCAATACCGGCGTGACCGATGCCGACAGCTGGGGGAACACCAAAGCCACCGCCAGGCGCGGGGACTACATCGACATCACCTACGGCGACGCCAACGGGTGGTGCATCGTCGCCATGAACGGCACCTGGGCACTGACGGCCGCCTAATTTCGGATTCTGAGAGGAGGAACAGCAGATGGGACTTAATTACCTGACTCAGCGGGAGGTCATCGGGACCTACTTCCACGCGCTGCGCCAGAGCGACGGCGCAGGCTGGATCAATGACGTATCGAACTATTTCACCAGCGACCAACGCAGCGAACGATATGCATGGCTCGGCCAGTCTCCCATGATGAGAGAATGGGTGGGCGGACGCAATGCCAAGGGTCTGACCGAGAGCAGCTTCACCATCACCAACAAGCACTATGAGGCGACCATCGATATTCTGAAGCGCGATCTGATGCGGGACAAATCCATGCAGGCCATGACCCGCATCAATGAGCTGGCCATGCGCTCCAATAGTCATTGGGCATCCCTGCTCTCGACGCTCATCCAGGCCGGGGCCGCCAGCTACTGCTACGACGGCCAGTATTTTTTCGACACCGACCACTCCGAAGGCTCGAGCGGGACCCAGTCCAACAGCATCAGCGTGGACATCAGCGAGCTCCCTGTGGAAATCAACGGCACGACAACCGCACCGTCGGTCGGCGAGCTGCAAATGTGCATCATGCAGGCCATCCAGGCCATCGTCGGCTTTAAGGATGACCAGGGCCAGGTCATGAACGAGAGCGCCAGGAGCTTCCTGGTGATGGTTCCCCTGTCGCTCTGGCTTCCGGCACTCAATGCCGTGGCAACGCCGAGCCAGGTGGCCGAAACTCAGACCGCACTGGAAGGTGCGCGCCAGGCTGGTTTCTCGATCCGCGTCGAGCCTGATGCACGGTCGGCATGGACGGCCAACTTTGCGGTGTTCCGCACCGATAGCACCATCAAGAGCTTCATCCGCCAGGAGGAGCAGGAAGTGCAGCTGGCCATGAAGTGGCTGGACAGCGAGTACTGCTTCGACAACGACGCCGTGCAGATCGGGATCGACAGCTGGCGGAACGTTGGATACGGCTACTGGCAGAACGCCTGTCTCGTGACCATGATCTAACGAGCGAGCCATGCTGAGATTCAAGGCAAAGGAACCCATCGAGCTGTACCGTGGCGTGGTCGGCCTCAGCGACGCGCAGGCCGCGCCACGTCAGGAATCCCTCCGCAAAGTAGGGAAAGGCCGCTACGAGATTTTGCGGCCCATCCAGTTCAAGGCGGGGGAGATCATCGGGCTCGATGGGGCTCCCAAAACCATTGCGTCAATGCTTGTGGAAATGCCTGCAACCACCGGAAAAGCACAGGCGGAGGTGGAATAGATGGCCCGCATGGATGCCGTCGTCATCACCGATTTGACGGACCCCTTCGCAGACTGGAGTCAGACCGCCACCTACACGCCGGCGTCAACGGGGACGCCTGGCACGGTGCAGGCGATCCTGACCACGAAAGAGGCGCTGGATGAGGCGCAGTGGACGGCAGCGCTCCAGGCCACGGCGGACGTCCTGGTGCTCGAGTCTGAAGTGGCCGACCCCCAGCGCAACGACACGATAGAAATCGATAGTGTGACCTGGACCGTGGCGAAGAAAACCTCTCTGGCCGGCGGGCTCTTCATGCTGAGCGTCCACCGGGATCTGCGGCCAACGTATCGAAAATAATTAACCTGCTGGGTGAACGAAATGTTCGAGGTGAGCATCAACAACAAGGGCCTGAGCGAGGCGACCAAGGCAGTTCTCGAGCTGCCGGGGATCTTCGCGCGCGCCCGCAAGTCGGCCCTCGGGTCGACAGGCTACTGGATCCAGCAGGAAATCCGGAATCACATCGAATACGGCGGCACCGGGTGGCCGAAGCTGCACCCCATCACCCTGAAGTTTCGGAAATATAAAGCCGGCGGACAGTCTCCGCTCTACTACCTGGGACGATTCAGCCGGTATCGCATCAACGAGGAAGGGACCGAGATCGAGATCGGCCTCGGAAAAAGCCGCAAGGGGCAGATTGGCCAGACGGACGACCCGTGGCTCCAGGCGGCACTGAGGCGCGCCGAGGAAGGGGACAAGGTCCCCGTCACCAAAAAGACCAGGCTCAAGTGGGTCAGCACCAAGATCAAAGGCAAGAAGTATAAAAATCTCGGACGCAGCGGCGCCATCACCGGCGGCTATTTCGTGCTGAGACCGGAAACGCAATTCCTGACGATCCCGAAACGGCCCGTCATCGGCCCGGTGTTCAAGAAGATCCAGAGCCGCGTCATGCCCTACTTCGAGCAGAAGTTCTGGGCGGCGCTCGAGCGCTACCGCAGCGGAGGCACCAAGGCATGAGAAGTCTGAAGATCATCATCCTGTCTCTGGCCTGCAGCGGGTTCATGGCCTGCGCCACGGCATCGCTCCCGGATACGGCGACAGACGCCGAAAAGCGCGCGGCATTATGCCTGGATGCGAAGACGGCCTACACCATGGCCGAGCGCGCCCTGGCCATGACACCGGACCTCTCCGCCGAAGCGCAGCTCTACTGGACGCTATTCGCCGCCGGAGCGCGCACCGGCATTGAATCTTACTGCGGGGCCACCCCATGACGACGGCTGAAGTTCTCCAGGCCGTGCAAGCGGCACTGCTCGCCGACACGACGTTGACGGACTGGTGCACGGCCCAGTTCGGATCGGCCCCTACGGTCTGGCTCGGGGTGGACGACCAGCACCCGCCCGTCGAGACGGACTGCCCGTTGGTTTCCATCGTCGGAGTCGAGCAGATCCGCGGCGCTGCACCGAGAGGCTCCGTGGACTGGCGCCTGTCCCTGGGGGTCGGAGTCGTGAACGAAGCCCTGGTGTCCTCGGGATCCGGCCGCACCTACACGGGAATGCACCAGGCCGAAACGCTCCGTGAGCTGGCCGAGGATGCGCTCTACAGGGCCAGACTCTCGGGCGTAACGGTGGGCATCGACAGCAATGGGGAATCCTCATCGGAGAGCTATCACCCGCTCTACGTGAGCTATACAACGGTCCTGATTACAGGGCTCAAATCCACCCGGCGCGGGTTGCCGGGATAGCATCACTTTCAACACGCGCAGGAGGGTAAAATGGCACTGGCAACCAGCACGGACAATATTCGTTACAACGGTACTGGGAGGGCCTTTGTGGCGGAGGTGGGATCAACCCACCCCGGAACAGACCTGGGGGAGCTCGAAAGCCTCACATTCAACGTCACGGTCAGCACCGAGAAGCTCAAGAGCACGCGCAACGCCGCGCGCGCAACGCTCCTCGAGGTCGAAACGGAGCGTGAGGCTACTTTGACGTTTGGCCTCCGTGAGCAGTCCCAGCTCAACCTGCAGATGGCACTGCTAGGTGGCGACATCAACACCCTCAATCAAACAGCCAGCTATGTGGCCCAGACGGCCAAAACTCTGGTGGATGACAGCTATATCGATTTGGGACATCTGAATTTGTTCTACACTAAGCTCAGCCACGGCGCCATCTCCGGAGGCGGAAACTTCACCATCGCCGAGACGGTCACCGGCGGGACATCATCGGCCACGGCCAAGGTTGGGTACAACGGCTCAGGATTCATCGAGGTCTACAACCTCTCTGGCACGTTCGTCTCGGGCGAGACCATCACGGGTGGAACATCGTCCAAAACCGCTACGCTGAGCGGCGTCGAGACCGTGGAGGACATCATCGTCACCAATGGCGACCAGAGCACGCGATATGCCCAGGGGACAGATTACAGCATCCTGCCAGCTGATGGATTTATCCGTGAACTCTCCGCAACATCGACCATTGTTAGCAACGCAGTCGAAGTAAGCTACGACTATGAGGCCGTGGATAAGCAATACATCTGGGCCAACAGCGCCAGTTCGGTGCAGAAGAAGCTCACCTTCGTCACCGACCGATATGATCAGGGCCCGCGCCAAAGGTGGACCTTCCACAAGGTCCAGATCAACATGAGCGGGGACATGAGCCTCATCGGGGAGCAGCAGTCCGTGATCGAATGCCAAGGATCGGTGCTGGCCGACACCACGCAGGCATCAGGCCAGGAATACTACAAGGTCGAGATGATGTAGGAGGATTCATGCGACGACAGAAAGATGTCGTGCTCGAGGGCATGCCCGTTATCGTCATGCGAGAAATGACTCCGTCACATTTGCCGCGCGTCCTGAAGCTGCTGTCAGACCTGTATGCGTCAGGAGCCACCTCGATGGACGCGCGGCACCTGGTCAATGTGATCCTGTCCAATTATGACGATCTGAACGGCATCATCCAGGGCTGCTCAAGCCTGACACCGGAATCGTTTTCAGAAATAGGCGGCTATGATCTTGTTGAATGCATCGAGGCTTGGGTTGAGGCAAACTCCCCTTTTTTCGAGCGGGTGACAAGTCGTCTATCGGGCCTAGGAGCGTCGGCCCAGGAAAGCTCCTGAGTAACCTGAAGCTTTGGATCTGCCTCCTATTGGAGGCAGGTCATCCCGTCTACGATTACGGGATAGAATGGTTCTTCGAGATGATCGAGGCCCATTCTCAACTGCAAGAAATGAGAAGCAAGCAAAGTAGGGACTGATGCCCAGCAACCAGATCAACATCCTTGTGAACGTAAAAAAAGCCGGGGATGCCGAGCTGTCGGCAATCAGTGCCGGACTCAAAAATCTTGATGTCGCGGTGCGCGGGACAATGGCGTCATTCAAAGGACTGGCCGGAAGTCTGACGGCCTTCACTGCTGCAGCCGCCGGACTGGGCCTGACGCTTCGCAACATAGTGTCCACATTTGCGCAGTTCGATGACACCATGCGTGCCGTAGGAGCTATCTCTGGCGCAAACGAAGCCCAATATAAGCGCATGACCGAAGTCGCCAAGGAGATGGGAGAGCAAACCAGGTACACGGCGCAGCAGGCGGCCGACGGTTTGCGATTTCTTTCCATGGCCGGCTTGAGTGCAGCCGAGGCAACCAAGGCGCTCCCCAACGTGCTGCAGCTGGCGGCCTCTGCAAACATGGACCTCGGTCGTGCTGCCGACATCACAACGAATATCATGACGGGCTATGGCAAGGCAGCCAAAGATCTGAACGATATCAACGACACTCTGGTCAAGACTTTCACTCGCTCGAACACCAACCTTGAAGAGCTCGGGACGGCTTTTTCTTACGTCGGCCCCATTGCCAAGGAGCTCGGGATCCGTTTCAACGAGACGTCAGCTGCTCTCGGATTGCTGGCAAACGCAGGCCTCAAGGGCGAGAAGGGCGGAACGGCTCTAAGAAATATCCTGTCGATCCTCGTCGCACCAACGTCCAATATGAGCAAGCTCATGGACAAGCTCGGAGTGGACACTCAAGAGCTTGGCGTCGATCTCGGAGATTCAGCCAGCGCACTCAGAAGCCTGGGAATAGAAATCAAGAATTCCTCCGGGAATATGAAACCCCTGCGAGAAATACTCAAGGAACTACAGGACAGACTGCAGCAGTTCCCGAATGCCGCTGACCGCACCGGAATCATTATGGAAATCTTCGGGAAAAGAGCCGGACCAGCCATGGCCGCTCTGCTCTCCCAAGGCTCTGATGCTCTCGAAAAGCTGCTCGGTGAAATCGACAATGCCGGAGGAACGGCACAAAAAACAGCGGATCAGATGGAGGCTGGCTTGGGCGGAGCCATCCGCTCTCTAAATTCAGCCATCGAAGGCCTCGTGATCACAGTTGGGGATGATCTGGATTCAGTATTGCGCCCATTGATCAAGCTCCTGGTCGACTGGATACGGTTCATCAACGAAACCGACGACGCAACGCGAATCCTCATCGAAGCAATAGCAGCGCTGACTGCCGGCATGGTGATTTACGAGCTTGCACTCAAGCGCATTGCAGGGCTAACGGCTGCACTGGTGGTACAGCCCCTGTTGAGCTACTTCCAGGGGGTTGCTACCGCAGTACAGACGGCAACTGCGTCAGTGGCAGCCAGCGGAATTGCATTGAATGCCGCAAGCATCGGAGTCGCAGCGTTCTCTGCTGCCGCAGCCCTTGCGATTCCAGCCATACTGGCCCTAGGATATGCCTATTGGGAATTAAGCAAGGCCATCGAGCAGGTAGAGCAGGCGCAGGCAGACCTGGAGAAGGTACAGAATACGGTCGGTAAGGCATCGGACAAACAAGCCAGGGAAATCGGAGAGAGGCTTGGTGTAGGCATCGACAACATGAAAGGGCTTTTCGCCTTGGTCGACAAGGGCGAGATCGTCTGGAGCGACATCACAAACCGATGGGAAAATGCAACCCGCGTACTGAACAAGCAGACTGGGGAGATCGAGCTCACCGGTAAGGAAATGAAAAAACTGGAATCCGAGGTCAAGAATATTGGGCAAACATATAGCGACACTCGGGCTCAGATATCTGATTCGTTTGATGTGGCAGCTCAGAAAGCTCAATTGTTAGCCAATAGCGAAGAAGAAGCCAATAAGCGAATAATCGCCATCGGCCGCGAAAAGATGGCGGCACTCATCGATCTGGCGCGCCAGGAAGCCGACCAGAAGCGGGCGCTGATCGCCGGGTCAGGGGCCAGCGCGCAGCAGCAGGCGGCGCTGGAGAAGCAAATCAACAAGGATATGATCGACTCCAAGATCGCGGCCCTCAAAAAATACCGCGACCAGCTCATGTCCTCCATGCAGACGGCCATTGCCGAGGAAAAGAAATACGCTGCCGAGGTCCTGCGCCTGCAGAAGGAAATATCCGCCAGCCGCATGAGCTACGACGAAAAGGTCAGGGAGCTCAAGCGCAAATTCCTCTCCGAAGAGCAGCAGTGGATCGACAAGCAGAAACAGGCCTACGATACGCTGGGCCAGGCGCAGCTCGCCTTCGCCCAGGCCAAGACCCCCGAGGAGCTGTCCCGCGCTGCGGATCTCGCCAAAAAGGCCATGGAGCAGGCCGAGGCCATCGCCACCGAAGTGAAGCAGGGCGAGCAGGTGGTTGTCTCTCTCGGGAAGGGCGTCGGCGAGGCCATGAAGATCATGCAGCCTGCCGAGCAGATCCTCGAGCAGTCCCTGCAGAAGCAGGCGGAGCTCATCCAGAAGAACCAGGAAGGTGCACGCCAGCAGGGCCAGGTTTACTCCGAGGAAATCGGGAAGGTTTCCACCGAAATTGACCGGCTCAACCAGCAGAAGATCGACATCACGGCAACCGTCCGCGTGGACTCGTCGGCAGTGGACGCAAAGCTCCGGGAGCTGGACGGGATGGTCACCCACAGCACGCACGTTATTCATGTACAGAAAGTGGAAGAGAGCGCAACCGGTGGCATCATCGGCATGGCGGAGGGCGGGTGGAACCGGCTGCGTGGGAAGCTCTCAGGATATGGCGGAGGCGACCGGATTCGCGCTTTGCTCGAGGCCGGGGAGTTCGTGGTCCGGAAAGAGGCCGTGGCCAAATATGGCGCCGGTCTGTTCCATGCGCTCAACGCCATGCGGATCAACGCGGCCGAGATGTTCGCCGGAGCCCTGTCCTCGGTGCCGAAGCTGGCATCTGGCGGGCACGTCCAGAACTACGGAACGCTGCAGCTCCAGGCCGGAGGCGTGAGCCTCCCGGTGCAGGTCTCCGGGCCCAGGGGCCGCGAGATGGTGAGGGAATTCGAGGCGGCGCTCCGCAAAGAGCGCCTGGTGAAGGGGAGATAGATATGGCTGTTACGATGACTGAGACACACTACCAGGTGACGAAAGGATTCTCGAGGGACGCCGGACCCTACTGGACCGCAACCCAGAAATACGCTACCTCGGCCAACGCTTCCGCGACGGCATTGGAGATCACTAATGCGCCCACTACGGGAACGGTGGCCGTTATCGATGACCTCCTCATCTCCACCGATACCGATCTGACCCTGACGCTACGGACTACGACGGCCGTGACGACTCTGGCCAAACTGTATCTCGCCTCAAAACTGCCAATACAGATCACGTTCCGGAACGGCCTGCGCTCCGCCGACACCAACAACAAGATCGAGATCCTGGCGTCAGCTGCCGGGAATATCGCCGTAACCTGCAGCTATCACTGCGAATAGGAATATCCTATGGCTTGGAATGTGTCGATGATCCCCGGAGGCTACAGACGCCCAGTCAATGTGCTGTTCGTCTTCAATGTCGTCTCAACCCAGACCATAGCAGGCCAGTTCTCCACAGCCAGCGGTAAGACTATCACCGTGTACTGGGGTGACGGTACTAGCAACACTTATTCTGGAACCAGTCAAGCATACAGCAAGGACTACGGGTCACTCGGTAGCAGGACGGTGCAGGTTGTCGGTGATGTCGGGTCGTTGATTACATACACAATGACAACGTCCGGGGCAAATGTTCAGTTTGCGTTGGCTGATTTGCCATCTGGATTTCAATCACTTACTTGCACGGGAAGCAACACTATATCTGGGTCAATCGGGGATTTGCCCTCCACTATGACGTATCTTAACGTCTCCGGAGTCTCTACAATTAGCGGGTCATTAGCTGATCTGCCATCTGGACTTACATATTTCCGAATTGAGAGTGTGTATACGACAGTTAGCGGATCACTAGCTGATCTGCCATCTGGAATTACATTTTTCGCCCTCTCTGGTACCAACACTGTGACTGGATCGATATCTGATCTACCCGCTGCTTTGCAGTATTTCTTATGCACTGGGAACAATACGATTGACGGATATACTACTAAAACATGGGCCGATAGCCAGCGGCGTGTATATCACGTCCCAGTATCCCCTGGAGGATTATCCAGTGCTGAAATAGACCAGTTGTTGATCGATCTGGCAGCAGCAGGAGGAACATGGTTCGGAGACAAGCAGATATACCTCAAGGGGACGAATGCCGCCAGAACATCAGCATCTGATGCGGCTGTGGCTACGCTGACTGCTGCACCACCTACGGGCAAAGGTGTTACGGTAACCACAACGTAATGAGGACAGCACAATGGGCGAGATAATATCAAGCACCAAGGTATTGGACAAGCGCACCGTCAACTATGTTTCCGGTGGGCCATATACACTCATCATCTACAACTCAAAAACCAAGGAAATCGAGCACCTGTTTGAGGATGAAGATGGATTGACCGAATTTGCCATTGAAGGGACAGACAGAGCCATAGAGTGCAGCGAAAAGAAGGAATCGGCGCAGGTATTCATTACTGCCAACAAATTGACCTTCTCATCCGAAACCGAAAAGCTAACGGGTGGTGGCACAAAGTGAGCATTCGATTCGCACTCTATAGCACCGAGATCTCAGCAACGCCGGACCCATGGAACGCCTCCCCTGCCCCTACCACGCTCATCGACCTGGCAGAAGACGGCATTTATGGTGACTACAACCCGGCCGCAGGGTCGTCTGCCAGGGGAACACGCATCACGACCCTGGGTGGCGCGGTAGACCAGGACTTCGGTGCCTACGACGAAGACGGACGAATCACGTTGGCCCTGTCCTCCGTCCCCATAGATGAAAGCACCATCACGGACCTGCTGGCGGCCTACGCGGCTGTTGACCAGGAATATTACTGGACGGACTCCGTCAACTGCTGGACCGTGAAGTTTGTCAAGCCGGACGGCCTGAGAGTGTCACGCGTGCTGTTCTACAAGGCGGCCGCCGACGAGAACGTCTTCAATGTTGAGCTGGCGCTGAAGGTCATGAGTCAGGATATCTGATGCTCACAAGATTACTTGTCATCGCCGCAATATTCCTTGTGGCCTGCTGTGATCATGGCGCCATGGCCCTCACCATCGACTTCGATGGCATCGAATACACAGCCACCACAGCGGAGGACATTCAGATTGCCTGGGATGCTTCCAAGATCGGAGACGGCGAAGCGGCGGCCGACTGCGCCGACTGCGAGTATGAGGTCAGGATTTATCACGTCGAGCGCCAATCCTACACCGATGTGGGGACGACGACGGGACTCACGAAGCTCTTCCGCCTGCTCAAGACTGGGCACTACACGGCCGAGGTCAGAGCATGCCGTGGCGCTGACGAGAGCAGACACTGTTCCGAGTGGGCCAGCTCTGTGAGCGAGGCCAACCGGCCGATGGTGGCAGGTGAGCACAAGAAGTGGCGCATCTATGGCCGGCCTGCCAAATCTGGTTCCATCACGATCACCAAGTAGGAGACCGCAATGTCCAAAGTGCTGAGCACCAAACTGTCATTCCCAGCCAGTGAATCACCCGATGTGGTCGGATACAGGCTGTATATTGAGCAGGATCCAAACCCGGTGACCTATGACTCCAAATCCTTCGACCTCGGCACAAAGACTGAGGTCTTCATCAGCACCCTCGAAGGCATGGGACAGCTCGACGGCGTCTACAACCTTGGCGTGACGGCCATCGATGACGCCGGCAACGAATCCGACATGCAGGTTGTCGACAAAGTGGCTCTGGATTTTTTCGCCCCGGCCCCGGTGGGCCAGCTGGTGATCTCACGGGACTGAATGAGCTTGCCAGGCTCATCGTGGCAGTCTGGCGCGCAATGCATGGAGACAGGCTCTCAGAGTGAGGAAGGGAATTGAATGCCTTACGGGATCCGCATCACCCTCGACGGCGCCGACATCACGCACCTGGTATCCTCGTTCGAGATCACGGCGCGCCTCGATGCCTACTGCCGCGAGCTTTCCCTGGACATTGCGGATCCCAATCTCTATGACACCCTGGACTTCTCCGTCCTTCCCACAACGCCCTCATTGGAAGTTTTTACGCGGATTGAATCCACCTGGGTGAGCCAGGGGGAATTCTTCGTTGAGAAACCCACCTACAGCATAGGCACCCACTCGACGGACACCGGGCTCTGGGGACGATCCCAGACGGCAGCCCTCGGCCCTCCGTTCGCCATGCGCTTCACCAAGACGTGGGAAACCGGCACCAGCTTTTTCAGCATCTGCGACGAGATGTGCACTGCGGCCGGGCTGACATGGGATGAGTCTTACTGCGACATCGAGAACTTCACCATCCATGCGCGGACCTTCACTGTCGAAAATTTGACGCCTGCCGAGGTGATCCAGGCACTGCTCGAGCTGGCTCATGGCGAGGATGCATACCTCACGACGGACGCCGGCGGCCATGTCGTCATCGCGGCAAGGGACCGCTCTCCATCGTCGGCCGATCACTCCCTCACCGATGCCGTCACAGCGAGCTACAGCGAGGAGCCTGAATGGCCGGACTTCGGCAACAGGATCCGCGTCACCAGCTCGGGGTCCACCACCGGATATTCCCTCCAGGTGACCGCGAGCACCAACTGCCTCTCTGGAAACGGGACCAGTCGAGCGCAGCTCTACGCCCGAGTGACCGACGCCGACGGGGAGCCCGTGGAAGGGGTCCCGGTGGAGTGGGAGGCCGAGGACGGGCTCGCCACCCTGGATGCTGCCGTCACCAACACCCAATCCATTTATGTTTTCGATGAGGAGGTGCGCGCCAATTCTTTCTATACGGTCGACCTCAAACTGCCTCCTGCCCTGGTGCGCGGCGTCTACGCTTACGGGGACGCCAGGAAACAGACGAACTTCGCCGACGGCGGCGTGGAGATCGACGGGAACAAGATCACCCTGACCGACCGGCTCACCTACTGCGACCAGCTGCTGCGCGTCTCTTATGTCGTGGACGGCGTGGCCGTGAACTGGGCCACGGGAGGGATCACCCCTGGGACCGAGACCGTCAACGCCGAGATCAGCGGGCAGCGAGGATCGGTGGACCTCTACATCGACAACCCGTGCAACTGCCCTCCCACTCTGACGCTTTCGGCCAACCCGTCCAGCATCATGGTGGGGGAGGCCTCGAGCGTCCTGGCCTACGTCGAGATGGGCGGGGCCCCCGCCGAGGACGGCCGCCTCATCTGGATGTCCATCGACAGCTCCCCGCCTCACGGGCGCCTGTTCTGGACCCGGTGGGGTCTCGGGAAGATCGAGATCAAAAACGAGTTGGTGCAGGCCAAGAATGAAGTGGCCGGGACGTCCCAGTGCACCCTCTCCATGTTCGCCGACTCCGTCTCCGGAGTCTATCGGGTGACCGTCGACGGGGAAGGAAACCGCACCAAGACAGGCTCCAGCATCTACGACAGCCACACCGGGAAGACCGTCTCCCTCACTACCAGGCTTGCCAGCGAAACGGAGCTCCTGGTGGACTACGTCGCACTGGGAGCCGCCGCCAATACCTTCGACGGCTACCTGGTCGGGACCGATCGGATCCGAGCATTTCTGATCACCTCGAGGGAAGAGCCCCTGGAAGCCACCACGTCCATTTCCGTCACGGCGGACGAGGCCGACAGCGAGCCGGACGACCCCGAGGGGTGCTGCAATGAAGGCCTATGCAGGAATGAAGGCACTCCGTGCGACTCCATCGATGCGCAGTGCGAGGAGGGGCTGACCTGGTGCCTCAAGGCCGGCGTCGTCGGCTGCAATGACCCGGACGATTGCGACGAGTGCGAATCCGGCAAAGTCGTCTGCAAGAAGGACGGGCAAGACGGGTGCTTCGACCCTGACGAGTGCGACGAAACCCAGGAGGATGGGGGGACCCCCAGAGTTTACGGCCTGAGCGACGGCGTCGAGGGATGCCATGACCCGACGGCTCTCGACCCATGCGGCAGCGACCAGGTCTATTGCTTCAAGGATGGAAAGAAGGGCTGCTATGACGTCGCCGACTGCGACTCCTCATCCGGGGTGAGCGAGGCCGAGGAGTGCAAGCCGGGGACCATCTGCTGCAGGAACAAAGAGACCGGGGAACAAGGATGCTGGCCGACGAACCAGTGCGAGAGCAAGGTCGGGAAGCGCCCCAAAGAGCATGACAAGGATCCCAACACCGTCCAGTGCATCAAGGCCGACGGCTCCGTCGAAACCTGCTCCGACGGAAAGACCTGCTGCGAGAAAGGCGGCGTGCGCGGATGCCACACCTCTGCGGAGTGCGACTCGGCCCCAGGGTGCGCCACGGCATCGTGCCAGGAGGATCCCACCGAGGAATGCCTAGGCTCCCGCTTCGCCGGCGGCCTGGCCCAGGGGTGCAGCTGCTCGGAGCTGTGCGAGCAGGAATTTGCCAACACAGGGACCACCGCATCTTATGATTCGTCGAGCTACCGGCAGATTTCCGAGATCGTCTCCGAGGACTACAGTCTCACTGAGGGAACCCCTGAGTATGACGAGAAATATGACGAGCTTAAAAATGAAGCGCTTGAGGAATGCCGCAAGACTTGCGGGGATTGCGAGAATGCGGAGGACCTGGTGGTATCCGGCTCCGATGCCGTCACGAAGCCTGGAGGTTATCAGTACACGGCCAGCGGTGGATTGGGGCCATACACCTGGGAAGTCTCCGGCACCGGTGCAACCGTGGACGACGATGGCCTCGTCACCCTGGATTCAAGTGCCTGCGGGTCGTACACCGTCACATGCACCGATGCGTGCGGCAGCTCGGGCAGCATCGATGCCAGGGTGACCAATAACGGCACATGGTCTCTGACCAATACCTGCAGCCATTGCGGATTCAGCGGAAATACACCGGTGTGCGCGGACGACATCAGCGGGACGTCAAGAACCGTCGTCGTCAACGGGTACTCCTCATGCTCGACTCATGGCTGCAACTGTGGCTATAAGCAGACCAATTGCCGAGGGCTTCACGCATTCGCCGAGATCCTAACGGCGGCCTGCGATGCAAGCCCGTATGGCTCAATCTTCGTCGTCAGACAATACGAATGGGTGTGCTCATGAATTTAGATGCTCAAATCTCTGAACTCAAAAGCGTGCTCGACGCCTTCCCATCCCAGGCCGTCAATGAAGCGCTGAAGCTTCGAGGCCAGGCCAGGCGCGGAGAGCGGACCATGCCGGACGGGTGGGAAATCTGGGATGGGGAAGGACTGCCTCCCAAAGGGTTCGAGTGGCGTGAGCTCAACGGCGTGGTCTATGCCAGGCGTGCCGGGCAACACCAGGGGCAGGCGACCTCTGAGCCGGCAAAGGCAAAGCCAAGGCAGAAGGCCAAACCTGCAGAGGCTGCAGCCGTCAAGTATTGTCCGGATTGCGGCGCCATAGCATACCCTCAGAAGGTCTGCCCGGCATGCGCCAAAGGGAAAGCCGGAATTCGCCGCATGTGGATCTGCGGCGAGAAAGATGACCATGTGTTTTATACTGAGTAGGAGAATCCGATGGCCAAACCGAACCTGACATGGCTTTGCAACGACACGGCAAACGACGGCGCGAACACCGGGAACGCCTCGGGGGGGGCAGGCGGCAGTTCGTCGAACTGGGTCGTCATCGACACGACCAACGACAAGATCATGTTCCTCGACTCCCAGCAGACCGATGGGGACTCCAACAGCGGGGCCACCTATCCGGTCATCATCCCTGGAGCAGGGTCCAACGAGGCCGAGAAAACTTTTCTCAATGACGACAGCGCCAGCATCCTGAATCAGATCCCGCTGGCAGGGACCACAGCAGGAGGGCAGAGCGGCGGCAACACCCGCTATGTCTTCGCCATCTATTTCGACGGAGCCACGGCAGGGATTCCCTATCTCGAGGCATGGAACACCAGCTCCCACGCCGCAGCCGATGACGAATTCCTCGGGGACGGCACGCCGGCCAACAGCACGCTGCGGGCCATCTCGACAACCGATGCGGTCCCTGGGAGCGCCACCTGGTCGGGCACCCCGCTCTCGGGAACCGACAGCCGCGTGGCCCTGGATGATGCGGCCCTGGCGGGTGCTGCAAACGTCTACTTTAATATCAAGCAGTTGATCCCCAGCACCTTCACGGCGCAGAGCGATTCCGACATTGTCCTGACCTGCAGATATCTTTACTCATGAGGCCGGCATGAAGAATACCCAGGCAGCTGTCCCGCGACTGTCCCTCTCCTGGAGGATGCGCGCCATATTCTCGGGGAAGCTCCCGCCGCTGGAGTATCTGACGCCAGACATCCGATGGAGCAACCCAGGGTGGGGCGATGAGATCTTCGACCGCCAGATTGCAAGCCTGCAGCTTTACCTCCCCACTGGGCACCGGCTGCTGATCTCCGGTATGCAGGCCTACAACTTTTTTGTGGAGGCCTGCGACTCCCTCAAGAGCCGCAGGTTCGTCGGGATCAAGGCTTTCTGGCTCTGTGGGCGAATCCCTTATGAAAACATGGTGGATATGTGGCGCATCGGCGACGGGAAGGTCTTTCGCAAGCGGAAGCCGTGGGGCCGGGAGTGGGGCGGGACTGCCACCCGAGGGTGGAAGATCGGCGACATCAACTCATCCTGCTTCTCGGGGATCATAGAGGGGCATTAAAATGCCGGAATCGCTCGAAGACGCCAGGCTGGATCTGGCTGCCTATTACCAATCGCTCGAAGATGCGGGTGTCCCGCTCGAGGCTGCAGCCTATAGCCTGGAAGACCTCCCGACGGGCCTCGAGGCCATCGGGGAATCCAGGGAGGACCTCTCGCCCTATCTGCGCGCCGTGGCCTATGAGCTGCACGACGTCGGGACTCCGCTGGAAGCCACGAACGGGATAGTGCTCTTCGACTTGGGTGCATCCCTCGAGGCAACGGACGGCCTGGTGCTGACGAATGTGGGGCTCACCCTGCGCGCCGTCCTTCCTGCACCGTCGTACAGAGCCTCTGTGGCTCAGAGGCTCGCCAGCGTGGTCCATGCCGCGACATGGACGGATCTGGAGGATGCCTCGCTTTCGCTGAGCGTGCTGTCCTTCGAGTGCAATGACTGCGGCTGCAGCCTCTCGGCTGTGGCGGGGAGCTGATGACATGCTGACGCTCGCCAGCTGGAACGTGGACCCGAACCGGGTGTGGTGGGTGCGCCTCTCCGACTCCGGCTCCGGGATCAGCGCCGAGGTCTACCTCACCCAGGCCGACGCCGAGGCGCAGACATCCCTGCAGGCCTCGGGTGAGAGCGCCGGATACGGCACCGGGGTCGAGATAACCCTCACCAACGATCCAGGAGCCACGGAACCAGTTTCCATCTTCCAGGAGGCCTATGACTGGCACCTCCTGGCCTCGGGGGCCGCGTCGGACCCGGTGCAATACTACGAGGTGCGTGAGTTCGTCACGCTCGACGACATCTCCGATCCCATCTACCGCAACGAGGACCTCATCACCTCGCGCACTACTGCCGAGATCGACGCCCACACCCACGCCACGCTGAGCAAGGACCTGGAGCTGGGCTCCCACATCCCGACCCTCGAGCCCGGGGACATCGTCCAGGTCACCAGCACCCGGCGAGGCAAGACGGAGCTTCTGCAGGTCATGGAGCACCGCATCACCGGGACGGTCTCTGACGGCGGAGAGATGAGCCTCACATCGTCCCTCACGGCATATGGATACCTGCAGCTGAAACGGTGACCGGCGGAGAACAAAAATGCTCGAGAGACTCATCCGAAAGGAAGCTCCAGAAAATCTCGGCTACGGGACGATCCTCTCCGTGGACACCGCCAACAAGCGCTCCCTGGTGCGCCTGCGGAGTCTCGAGGTCCAGGCGTTTTTCAGGCCGGATGACTTCCCGGAGTTGCGCGCCGGGGACACCGTGGCCCTCGGGTCCACGGGAGGTCAGGCCTTCATCATCAGGGTCGTGGACGGAGCCATTCCGGCAACCACGACATTGCTCGAAGTGTAGGACTAAGATCATCATGGAAAGCAACAATCCAGGATCTGAGCGGATGACCTGCTTCTGCGTTCCGACAGATGAGATGAAACGGCTCTTGGTCGTCGAAGACAATGCCGCGCAATCCGAAATGCTCCGCGACTACTTCAGCGGCATGGCTGTCTTTTCCGTAGATATTGCCGCAACCGTCGAGGAGGCCATGGCCACATTCGAGCCTGGGAAATATTTCGCGGCCATCCTGGACTTGCATCTCGGGACATCGGTCGAGCAGGGGATGGACCTGGCCGTGCATTTCAGGCACAACGACAGCTCCATCTATCTCGCGGCCATCTCCGGCTACGGCCCGCAGCTCGACCGGAGGCTGGTCGGGGTTGTGGACGTGCTCCTGGTCAAGCCAGTCAATTACGGCCTGCTGCAGAACAAGCTCATCATGTGGCTCATCGAGGCTAACCGGCGGATGGAAATCAAACAGTATGCGGACACCAAAATCCAACAGCACGACAAGAAGATCATGGCCTACACCGAGACCATAGCCAGGATCTGCGCCGAGCATGCTGAGATCAGCGAGGAATTGGCGCATCTCGAGAAACTCATCTCCGGTGACCGCGATGGCTGACGATCCCCTCCAGTCCATCTATCAGCTCCTGCTGCGGCAGCAGAAAATCTCCGAGGATACCGCCAGGCTCGTTGATTCGATGGTGTCCGACGTCGGACGGTCCAGGGACCACGGCGAGCGCCTGGCCATCATCCTGAATCGCCTCGACAACCTAGAGCATATGGCGGGCGACTGGGAGCGCAAGCGCACCGAGTGCTCGGCCGCCATCTTCCAGCAGCTCCAGCAGCTCGAGGTCAAGCGCGAGGCAAACAAGGACCGCATGCTCGCTCTCGAGGCCAGCGTGGCCCGCGACATCAACGAGTGCCGCGAAAAAACGCGCGCCATCCTGGACCAGGCCATCAACCCCGTGGAGAGCTGTCTCAACGAGCTGCGCGAGAAGGTGGCCACCAGCGCCGGCAAATACGGCGCCATCGTCGCCCTCATCACCAGCGTCCTCCTGATGCTCCTGCAATGGGTCATCTCCCACCCGCACACGCCGCCCAAGTAATTCTCACCAAAGGTGAGAAGATCAAAAACAGAATGGCCTGGACAATCAGTCCAAGCCATTGATTTTCCTGGTCGGGACGACTGGATTCGAACCAGCGGCCTCTGCGTCCCGAACGCAAAAGGCTTCCTCAAGCCATCGTAATTATTTGCTCTTTTATTTCTCACCTTGAGGTGTGGTGAGAAAAAGGTGAGAAGGCAGCGACGGGATCTTGTTCACCGCCTGGCGGTGCATTTCCTTGAGCACATGCTGGTAGAAGCGCAGCGTCGTGTCGGCTCTGGAGTGGCCGAGGACCTCCGACACCGCCTTGAGGTCGGCACCGGCTTCAAGTGCGTAAGTTGCCATTGAGTGGCGAAGATCGTAGAGCCTCATGCGCCTGGTGATTCCAGCCTTGCGCTTGGCCGTCGCCCAGGAGTGCTTTAGGCAGGCTGCTGGCCTCAGCTTGTAGTGCACCAGGGGGACCGCACCGAGGTCCATGCCGGAACCGAGGGCCGCCTCGTCTTCCGCCCTCCATGTCAGCAAGTCCCGCTGCAGGTGACTGTTCTCTCCGTCGGGGATCGGAACGTAACGGATGGCCGGCCCACCCTTGCGCGCCGACACGATCCTGATTTTTCCCCTCTCCAGGTCCACATCGCTCCACCGGATCCGGCTCACCTCGCCTCCTGGACGGAGCCCGAGGCTCCACTCAAGGCATAAGGCCCGCACCAGGTGCGGCGGGGACTGCCTGATGATTCTCGAGACTTCCTCCATGGTCGGCGGGGCAGGGACGTCGGAATCCTTGCCTCCAGGAACGCGAAATTTGGCCACAGGATTGCGAATGATGAGCGGTGGGTCCTGGGACATGGCCCAGTTGAGAGCCGACCTCAGAAGGTCTATTTCGCGCGCTATCGTGCGCGTCTTCCTCCCATCACTGGTGCGCTGCCTGACGTACTCGTGCAGGTGCTGCGAGGTCATGGTCTCGGCCTGCATGGCCCCGAGCATGGGGATGATGACCCGGTCCAGCCTGTAGAAGTCGCTCTGCTGCGTGCTCGACTGCACCGGGTGCTGGCAGTGGTAGGCCTGGCAGATCTCCGCCACCGTGAGCCCTGGGGCGACGCGAACCTTGCCGCGCTGTCGCTTCTGTTCATCGTCGAAAAGCTGGGCCTGGTGGCGTGCGATGTCCCCTGGGCCAAAATACTTGCGGCGCTCTTTGCCGTCCTCCCTCCACTTGGCAAACCAGCTGCCTTTGTCCAGGTGCACGCTCATCGCGGCATCCTGCGCAGGGTGCGCTGGTAGTCCAGTCTCGCCTGGTCGAGCTGCCGCTCGGACTCAACGCGCTTTCCGGCCCAGTAGCGCTCCTGGTCTTTGGCCACCGACTGCATCAGCTCCAATTTCTCCTTTATGCGCGAGAGCCAGTGCACCTTGTCCTCCCTGGTGAGCTTTTCGTCGGCCTTGATCACGTCGGACCACGCCACCAGCTCGTCCTTGTAGTCCACCATCCGCTCTGGCGACGCCGACTCCATGGCCGGCCGGTCCATGCGGTAGAGCACCTCGAGAAACGTCTGCTCGTTGAATCCGGCGATGGATGCGTCAGGGGTGAAAAGCAGGCAGCAGGCCATAACGACCATGCCGAAGGTGATTCCGCGTGTCGAGAATTTTGGAAAATGCATATCCGTCTCCTTGTCGTTTGGGGTCTCCCCGATCCAATCGATCGTGAAAGGATATTCGGAGAACGACAAGAAGCCCTTAAATGAAATGACGTCTGCAGGCCGGCTAATATTCGCCGGACGAATTCAGTCCTACCGATGCCTGGCCCGCCGGCTCTCGTGCTTCATCGCCTCGAGGTCGCGCTTCATCGAGCCCAGGTCGCGCTCGAGCTGCGACGTGCGGTCGTCAACCCGCACCGCGTGCGCAAAGGCGCGGATGTTCATGGCCAGCGCCTTCGAGTGAATGGTCGTGCTCGTCAGCACCTCCAGTGCCTCTTCCAACAGCTCCCTGTGCTCGCTGGAGATGCCCTTAAAAGCCGTGTCAGACCCCTCCGACACAACGTACATATCCCCTTCTCCTGTGGATAACCAGTCGTCTCGAACCGAATACCTCAAAGTGATGCAGTTCCTGGCCATGTTGGAGGGAGGATATTTCCCGTTCTCCACATCGCTCAGCCCGTTCGCAGACATTCCGATTGACTTGGCGAAAGCCGCCTGAGTGAGCCCAAGCTTCTTTCGCAAAAAAAGTATTATTTTTCTGTTGACATTAGTTTCGCTCACCGATTATAGGTTTAACACCACATGAAGGGGGATACACAAAATGAATCAACTAGTCAATGTCGAAAAAAATGAACTGAGGGCTGAGCTGATGAGACGAGGGTTGTCGCTCAGAAAGTTCGCCGAGAAGCACGGATTCGCCTATGGCGGAGTCTATATGGCATTCTCCAGGCACTGCGGGAACTACGACTCCAACCCGTATGGAGTGGTCACCAAGGAGATCGTCAGGCGATTGTACGAGGAAATCAACAGCCCGGTGGACGACGAGGCCACCCAGAGCGTGAATTGACGGCTCCAACCACAACGGACTGAGGAGACAGGCATGGAAGCAAGGCAGATCATCGACGCTCTCGAGAATAAGTACGGCAGCAGCCGCTCCGCGGCTCAGGCTATCCAGGTTGATTTCGTGAGATACCTCGAATGGATCCTCGAACCCCACACCATGCCGCGCCAGGTCAAGGAACGCCTCTCCGTCATGGCAGGCCTCACCCGCCCCGTCATGGAGGTGCGTCATGCTGCCTGATGCCGCCAAAGACATCCATGTCGAAGTCCCTCTTCCCTCGTGGATTGCGATCCTCTCCGCCCTCGGGCTTCCTCCCACGGCGGACTGTCCGGAAATCCTCCATGCCATCGAGGCGGCGCGCCATGCCCGATGACGACCGCATCACCATATCCGGCTCGTCCCTCCGCGAGCTGGAGCTGGAATTGATCGAGGACCGAAAGCGCATAGACCGCCACCTCCGCATCATCGCGCTGCTGCGGGGAGGGCCGAAGGAGAAGCCCGTGGTGACGCCTCTGGCCTCTCCCACGGGCCGAAAGTCCCGGTGCGTGGAGCTCTCCAGGAAGAAGTGACTCCCGCACGCTGTGGACTCTTCACCCACCTGGTGAGCGCAGGGTCCAGAGCGGGCGGCAAAATCATGGGTCTGGTCGGTTGCAGGTGCCGGAGGCGGTCTCCGGCGCAGCCTCCCGCTCCCCAACAACAGGAAGGGGGTCACATGGAATTCAGCTGGGTTGTCCTGGGAATCACGATGATTTTCGAGGTGTGCCTGTACGCGTGGCGGGAGCTGGAGCAGGCCGAGGATGCGGAGTGGAGCCGGTCATGCTGAGCCGCACCGCTCGTGAAGTCCACGCGGCCAAGCTCCAGGAGGCTCTGCAGCTGATGACTCACCGGTGCCGCGTCTACCCCAACCTAAAGCTGATGCCGAGAGTGTGCGAGCTGCGCAAATTCATGCGCCACAAGCTCAGCGGCGGCAAGTCGTACCCCATTTATGAGGCATGCAAAGACTGCCCTGGGCCCGTTCCCATCGATGGAAGCAGCCAGGCAGAGAGCGAGGAGCACACCGTGGAGACAAAATCGTTTCGGCGCGAGAGGCACCCGAAAGTCTGCAAGCGGTGCGGACGCACCCCGGATGAAACCAAATTCTACCCCTCGAGGCCGGAGCGCTGCGTCGAGTGCATCCTGGCTGTGAAGGCCGCAAAGAAAGCAGGAGATCCGAAAATGCACGAGCCCATCGTTGAGCCGCCTGCTGAGCCACAGGCCGAGGTCCAGGAAGCGCCGTATCGCTGCGAGATCCACGGCCCGCACCACGGCCGCATGTTCGGGAGGTCCCAGAGCGCCCTGTGCCCTGAGTGCTACGCCATCCGCTTCAAGGCCAGGATGCAGGAGGTCAGAGGTGGAAAGCATGCAGAGGACAGCAATGGCTCCGGAGAGATGACCGTCCCGCAATGGATCGCGGACTGGGCCCGTGAGCAGGGCAAAGAGAAGGGCGTCAACGCCGTCGACCTCATCGTCGGCATGCTGGCCAGCCAGATCCCCGGCGACTGGCTCAAGACCTGGCTCATCAGGAAGGCGGTCCATGCGGGGCAGAAAAGGCAGTGAACCATTCAACCCAAGACCGTACCTGATGGCTACCGCGTGGGACGCAGCAGCCCCCCAAACGGTCAGAGCAAAGGAGCAACATGAACGTCGTTGAATTCAAAGCATCGAAGAACCCCATCTCGGACGAGGAGCTCAAGCGCCGGTTCGAGGAGATCAAGACCAGGAAGCCGGACCCCGACTGGGCCAGACTGTTCGCCGAAGCACGGGCCGGAGGGCGGACTCAGGAGGAAATAAGCAAGGTGGTGGGGGTGGGAAGGCAGCGGGTGACGCAACTATTGTTCTTCTCTGACTGGATCGCATGGCTGGAGATAAATGCTACCACGGTAGCAAATCCCGAATTTCGCCTGCACGAGGTCACAGAGCGCAAATTCAGGCAGTTTTGGAACAAGCACTCGGAGCTGAAGGCGATGCTCAACGAGCGGCGGCGGGCGGTCCTGGCCGACCTCATCGACCACCAGAACGAGAGGGACCGGCACGACAGGACCAAATACGACACTCTCATCGCCACGATTAAAGCCAACGGTCTCGTCAACAGCAAGAAATACCGGGTGGAGACCATAGCGGAGAAGATCGGATATCCAGCCGATGAGGTGAAGGCATTTCTCAAAACCCACCAGGCCAAACCAGCTCACGGCATGCAGACCGAGCGCATCAGCGAGAGTACCTACAAGATCCACAAGGCCAGCGGGAAGATGGTCCCGCCAAGTTTGATCCTGGGTCGAATCGAGGAAATTCTGGATGAGCTGAAAGCCATGGGAGCCGAGCATCCCGTGAAGCTGATTCCATACCATATCCAAGGATTGGCCATGGAAATAGAAAAGATACTCAAGGAAATGGATGAATAGCCGCCTTTTTGCGGCCCGCTACGATCCATTTGCAATGGTGCGAATGATCGCAAGGCCATCGGTGCCTCTACAGAGGCAGAAAGGTAAAGACCATGGAGCATGAATACAATCCTTACAGTCTGGAGCAATCAACAACTATTCCCCTGACGCGCGCACTTGCGGAGGAAATGCGCACGATGAAACCATCTCCCACGGAACGCGAATTGGACCCCAAGCGGGTGGAGTTCTTGCGACAGCGCGCAGAAGCCGACCTGCTGGTGCCATTCTGCTGGGCTAAGGCTCGCATCAATGGCGAGTGGATGAGGATGAATGGCCAGCATTCCTCTGAGATGCTCTGCAACCTCCCGGATGAAACGTTCCCAGAAGGCATCACCGTGCATCTGGACGAATACTTGGTCGGAGATATGGAAGGTCTTTCCGTGTTGTTCCAGCAATTCGACGCCAGGAGATCTTCGCGCAGCTCTAAAGATGTCGCAGGGGCGTATCTCGGTCTCCACGAAGACATCAGGCACATCGAGCTTGGGATAGCCAAGCTGGGCGCGGATGGCGTGATTTACTACCAGAGGGAAGTCCAAGGAAAGCCGACTCCTGCAGGAGACTTGAAATACAAAGTATTCGATAATGAATCCATCTGGCCCTTCCTGCTGTGGATGCCTGAAGTTTTTAACATGAAGACTCCTGAGCTGCGGAGGCCTCCCATCGTTGCGGCCATGTTCGCCACGTATGAGGCCAACCAGATCGCAGCCATGTCGTTCTGGAGGGACGTGCAGGCCGGTGGAAATGTCTCGGAGGAGAACCATCCGACGCGCACCCTGGATCTCTTCTACCAGCGATATGCCGAGGAAACCGACCGCAAGAAAAAGCCGAAGCCTCATGAGCTGTACCAGGCTGCAATATTGGCATGGAATAGTTTCCGGGAGGGCAAGAGGCTTGCGACCATCAAGAAGCTGAAAACTGACCCGGACGTCAGCGAATAAAGGATCTTTTACCGGGGAACGCCGCCCGGTGCCAATCCAGGCGTGACGGGTGGGAGAGGCCACCAACCCAACCCCACGAGAGCGGAAAGGGAGCGACTTATGAAATGCCCCATATGCGACTGGCACATGGCGGAGGGGAAAGAGATCAAGGGCATGGGGTGGTTCACCGGCACCTGGGCCTGCGGGCAGCACGGGTTCCTGCGAGTCTCCGGCATGGTCGATGGCCTGGGATGCCGCAAGACCCTCGAGTGGATCCCGGCATGCAGACATCACGGTTTCGTCCCCGTGCTGCGGGTCGGGAGGAACCGTTACCGCTGCACCGAGTGCGGCCTCGAGATGGTCATGGTGCACGACCGCGTGGTCGAGATGCGGCCCGCCGTGACGCACGATGGCCGAAAAGTCCTGGCCGTCCTTTGAGGGGACGACCCTGCGGTGCTCGTGCAGCAGCTGATGGATTTGATTGAGGAGCTGGCCAATGGTGAAAATAAAGCTCACTGGACGAACTGATGTCAGGTGCCACTGCGGATGGAAGGGATCGGCCCCCATCGAATGGGGAGCGACGATCTGCCCCCGCTGCATGGCATGGATCCCACACAGGAAGGCCCCTGCCGTGCCCACCAGCACGACAAGGGCCATGGATCAAGGAAACACACCTCAAAAATAATACCGCAAGGAGAGCGCATGTCAACAGATGTCGCCAGCAAAACGAACAATCCAGGCATGGAAGTAACCATTCACACCCCGAGCGGGGACGTGAAGCTCAATCCGCTCATTGTGAGGCGCTACCTGGTCAACGGGGACGGTCCGGTCTCGGAGCAGGAGATCGCCATGTTCCTGGGGCTGTGCAAATACCAAAACCTCAATCCATTTCTGCGCGAAGCCTACCTCATCAAGTATGGCCAGCAGCCGGCCACCATCGTCACGGCCAAGGAGGTGTTTCTGAAGCGGGCATACCGCTCGGACGACTTCCACGGGCACAAGGCCGGGATCATCTGCCAGGCTCCTGAGCAGTCCGAGCTCGTATATACCCAGGGGATCTGCCCGCCCGGGTCCAAGATTGTTGGCGGCTGGGCCGAGGTGCACAAGGACGGATGGACGTTCCCGCTGCGGGTCGAAGTCGACTTCGCGGAATACGTCGGCAAGAAGAAGGACGGGACCACCAACCGCATGTGGTCCGAGAAGCCCGCCACCATGATCCGCAAAGTGGCCCTGGTGCAGGCGCTCCGTGAAGCCTTCCCCGATACCTACCAGGGGATGTATTCCGAGGAGGAGATCGAGACCGAAGGCCTCCCGCGCGAGACCATCGACCCGGAGCAGGTCATCGATGTTTCTGCGGAGCAGGGGGAGAAACCTGAGCCCCAGACGGAACGGCGCCGGCGCGCCAACAAGTTCGCAGGCCTCGACAAGGCTGTCTTCGGAACGACGGAGCTCAACACCTGCGGCGCGACCCCTGACCAGCTGCTGGAGCTGCGCGGCTACATGCGCGAGGACAAACGGGTGGCCGACATGGTGCAGCGCAAGCTGGAGGGCATCGGCTACTCCGAGCTGAGCTATCTGCGGCAGGACGAGGCCGAGGAATTGATCGATCTCCTGCGGCCGGCAGGGACCGAACCAGACCCACCCCAGGAAATGCAACCCATAGGAAATTCCGATGCGACGAATGGCGACAACGCACCTGACGACCTGGTGGACTGTCCGCTCCGTCCAGGCGACCGCCTGAGCGTCTCCCAGTACTGCAAGACCATCTGCCAGGAGCGCAAGGCTGCGGGATTCTGCATCGCCATCGGAGAGAACCCTCCTGAGAAGGGAGGGATGCTGTGATCCCCATCTCATTCAGCGCCTGGAAAGACAGTGAATGCCCGTTCCGCTTCAAGGTCCTGCGTATCGACCGGTCCTACAAGGAGCCGCAGTCCGAGGCCATGCGGATCGGCTCAGAGACTGCGCGGATCCTCGCCGGCTACCGCAGGCATTGCATCGATGCCAAGCTCAAGAACGACCTGTCCTACTTCGACAACAACCACGATCTGATCGATGAGGACATCCGCGAGCCGGTGCTCAAGATGGTGAAATCGTTCGCATCGACGGACTTCGTGAACGTCCCGCTCAACGCGCAGTGGATCCAGATCGAGAGCCAGATGGCTTTCGACAGCGAGCTGCGCTTCATCGGGACCCGCAAGGAGGACTGGCTTTCTCCCAAGGTGGCATTTCGCGCTGTGTGCGACTTAGCGTTCTTCGACCCGGAGGCTGGGGAGCTGGTCATCATCGACGACAAGACCGGATGGGGCGAGCCCGACGATCTGCAGCTGCGCCTCTATGCGTACCTCATGAAGACGGCCTGGCTGCAGACCCACAACTCCATCGGCGAGGGGATGCACCTCAAGCGCATCCGGTGCATCTTCGACAACCTGGCGACCCGCACATCTTCCGAGCACGTCTTCGACCCTCCAGAGACCAACAACACCCGCCACGAGATCCTCGAGCGCATCGAGTACGTCAATGGCCTCACCGAGTGGCCGGCGACCATCTGCGCCTCCTGCAAGTGGTGCACGGTGCCTGGCTGCGAGATCCGCGAGAGCGCCGAGAAAGCGCTCCTGGCCGAGCCCAACGTGCCGGTGATTGCCATTCCCAGTGAGCTCACGACGGAGGCAGACGCACAGGGGGCCCTCGCCTTCCTGGTGTTCGCTGGGTCCATCATCGACCGCGTGAAGGATCTGCTCAAGGTCTGGGTGGACGAGCATGGCCCCGTCTACGCCGGCGGCAAGGTGGCCCAGTTCGCACCTCGTGAATCATGGGAGCCCAAGGACCTGGCACAGCTCTGCAAGGCGCTCATTGCCTATGGGGCCCCGCCGGAACTGGTCTGGAACAACCTGAGCCTCACCAAGTCCGGCATCGAGAAGGTCGTTAAGAAAGCCAAGCTCGAGAAGCAGTGGCCGTTCATCCATGCCATGGTGGACAAGAAAACCACTCAGGCGTTCGGCATCACCAACGACCGGCTGAAGTGAGCCATCCCTCCGGAGGTCACGGCCTCGTGGCCCGTCGACCGCCCGGAGTGGCTGGAATATTCGGAGTGCATCTGGCGCAGAATGCCATGCAGCGCCGCCCGCTGGACCCGCTGTGGCCCCGTCTGCGGCATGTGGCGCGAACCCATGGAGTGTCCGAGACATGAGCACCGTCACCAGAATATTTGAAATCACCTACGACCCCGAGATCTTCGATCTGACCGCAGACATCCTGCAAGACGACCTCGAGGTCCTCTACGACCAGCCAGTGCAGGTCAGTGAGCACCACTGCACCCTCCCAGACGGCATCCAGGAGGCACTCAACTCGGGAGATGGAGTTTATCGGCCATGACGGCGAAAACATGTGTGTTTAACGGAAACTGTTTATCTGGTTGTTATGAGGCATGAGCATGTTGGCTGACATTTCACAGGATTTCCGTTGGAACAAGCGGGATGCACAGATAGGGAGAAAGCTTCTGGAGCATGAAGGCACTCCGGAAGCAATCAAGCTTTTTGCTCGGTATGCGTGGCAGCTCAGCGATTATGCTTATTGGTTTTTTCTGTCCACACTCTGGGTGAGCTACACAGGTTGGAGTGACTTGTCGGAATGGAAACGACTATTTGCCTCGGGTAGGCCGAATCGTGAAACCAGCATCATGAAGCCGAGTGAACTTATGGAATTCAGGCGCCTGCGTGACCCTCTCACATTATACCGGGCTCATCGGCCCGATGAGCAAGATTGGATCTCCTACACCATCTTTGCCAAGGAGGCCGGCAGATTTGCGCTTCGTAGAGGGGGGAGTGTCGTAAAGGAATATAGGGGTTCCAAGGCTGACGCCATTTGTCTCTTTCTTCGGCGCGACGAGTTTGAGGTGTTGGTCTTGGATAAATCGAAAGTTGAATTTGTTCGGGAGCTGCCAGTAGTGGTGGCGGCCCCATAACCACGCAATGAACCGGACGCGAAAAGCCGCGCCGGTTATCGCCGGCGTTAGGTTCCCGGAGGCAATTGGTCAGTGATACGAGTATTCCCTCGCCGCACGAAGTGGACGCCTACCGATGAGTTGACATTCGTCGGTGAGCCCACGCTTTTCCGGCCGCCAGAGCTGCCCGTTCGGATCTCGGTCACTTTCACATGGGACATTCCGGAGGCTGAGCGACTTTATCGCTCTTGGTCTCGATTCTACTCGGATGTCCAGCTCGGTGGGCCTGCCTTTGACGATCCGGGCGGGGAGTTTGTGCCGGGGCAATTTGTCCGGGAAGGCGTCACAATCACGAGCCGAGGTTGCGGCGGAACGTGCGATTTCTGCCTTGTTCCTAAGCGGGAGGGGAGCATCCGTGAACTGCCAATCCGTGACGGCTGGGATGTGGCGGATAACAATCTGCTGGCCTGCTCGCAGGTGCACGTTGAGGCCGTGTTTGAAATGCTCCGAAAGCAGCCCGAGGCCGTCAAGTTTTCTGGTGGCCTGGATGCACGCCTGTTTCAATCATGGCATGTAGATCTTCTGAAGACGGTCCGGCTCAAACGCGCTTGGTTCGCGTGCGACCGACCTGGCGCATTCGCCGATCTTGAGCGCGTGGCCGATCTCATGGCGGATTTTTCCATCGAGAAGCGGAGGTGTTATGTCCTTGTCGGCTTCGGTGGGGATTCCCTTCTCCAGGCTGAACGTAGGCTTGAGCGGGTTTATCGGTTGGGTTTTCTGCCCTTCGCCATGCTTTGGCGGCCGGCCGATCATGACAAATTGTGGTCACGAGATTGGCGTTCGTTGGCAAGGAAGTGGAGTAGGCCAGCAGCTTACCGCAAATCCGTGGCCGATCGTCAAGCCGCGCAGTAACTGAAGGCGACTGCAGCGGCCGACGCCCCCGGCCCCGCGCTCACTGCCGGCTGTCGGCAGGACAGGGCGCACGAAAAGAGGGAAGCCGGGGGACATATACCGAAGGGGGCTCCGGCCCCCATCACCAGGAGCAAATAATTTTAATCCATAGGAATTTCCTATGGCATGGAAAATCAAAGCGATGATCCGCACGGCGGTAGATCTATTCAGCGGCATTGGAGGATTCAGCCTGGCGGCGGAAGCAAATGGAATAGAGGTTCTGTGCCATGTCGAAATCGATAGAGATTGCGGAGAATACCTGCGGAGACGATGGCCGAACGTGCCAGTCCATCGAGACATCAAAGCCTTCGACGCAGGCCGATATGCCAATGCAGACCTCGTTATGGGGGGCCCTCCATGCCAGCCGATATCATGCGCCGGGAAGCGAAAGGGCCAGGAGGATGACCGCTGGCTCTGGAACGAAGCTCTCAAGGTCGTTGAAGTCGTACAGCCCCGTTGGTGCCTGTTTGAAAGCCCTTCTGCAATCCGAAACATGGGGCTCGACGGAATCATTTCTCACTTGGAAAGTCTCGGCTACACCTGCGGGACGGTTGATATACCGGCTTGTGCCGTCGACGCCCCGCACCTCCGGCAACGGTACTGGATCATCGCATGTTTGGCCGACACCGGTGCACGGCATGACCGAAAATGCCCACGGTCAGATCAGCGGACAGTATCGAGAGGCAATGAAGGCGTGTTGGCCGACAGTGGTCGACGCAACAGCGGGAGGAAGATCAACCCGGAGCGGGGACCGCAGCGACGAGATGCTGATGAGCGGACTGGTGAGATCCACATGGCCGACAGTGGCAGCGAGAGACAACAAGAGCGAGGAATGGGCAGACATGGAAGCCCTGCAGCAGAACATGAAAGACCATACGCCGAACCTCAACAGGCTGGCGAAGGCCACATGGCCGACGGTAGTTTCCAACGACGACAACAAAACGCCGGAAGCTCACTTGCGAAGCAAGGCGAACATGCCGGGAGGACCGCGCAAAGAGATCACCAGTTTACAGGTGATGGCCAAGGCTACTTGGAGCACACCCAAGAGCGCACTGTCTGGACCGGACAACGCAATTCACGACAGGGAGAACAGCGGCGGCGAAAGTCTGCCGACTCAAGCCAATGGAGTCAATCCGTCTGGACTCCTTGCGCAGACTGGAAGGTTCGTCGAACGCCTGATTCTGCTGGAGTGCTGGATGATGGGACAGGACGCTCAATTGTTGAGACTCTGGCCGAAGAAGGCTGGCCGAAAAGGTCAGTCCTGAAAGCTCTGGGGAATAGCATAGTGTGGCCGGTCGCGGCCAAGGTTATTGCAGCGATGTGCCTGGCCGATGGAAACTGAGAGAGGAGGCACCCATGAACGGATGGATCGTGACCACCGACGACGGAGAGCTGAGGCACATCATGTGCCCGCACCGGTTCATGAGGACAGGACCCTACCTCATGGACTGGAACACCAACTGGTACGCCTGCGGGCATCCTGCGGCCTGCGGGGCCCCGTGCTCGAGCTGGTCTTGTCCCATCGTCATAGGAGAAATTCATGTGCGCGACGTATCCACAGTGGATCCCGGTGAATGAGGCACTCCCGATAACCAACCAGCGAGTGCTCTTCGCCTGGCACAACGAGCTCGGCAAGCATCGCACCGCTCTCGGCTTCTATTGCCGCTCTCGGGAGATCGAGGCCGACTGGGGGGAGGACGTGACGTGGGAGCAGTGCGAACAGGACGACGATGGCGACACCGCATGGCTCCTCGAGGGATGGTACGAGGATTCGTGGGTGTGCGGCTATTACGTCATGGTGCTCGATGTGACCCACTGGATGCCGCTCCCTGCACGGCCGGAGCACCTCCCTGCACCAGACCCGAGAGACGGCCTCCTGGGTCCGAAATGAGCGCAGAGATGGACATCCAGACCAACCACCCATGGGCCGAATACGAGCGCAGGAAGGCCGAGCTGCTCCGCGCGTGCGACACTCCGGAAGAGTACGAGACCGAAATACGGAAACTTCTCGAAGATCTAGGACTGTAGTGAGCATGGCCTCTCCCCAGGTCGAGAATGGTTTCACCAGGATTGCCAACGAGCTGCTCGAGGAATTGGTTGGTACGAACATCTCCGGGCGACAGATGAGGATCCTATTGTGTGTCCTCCGTTTGACCTATGGATACGGCAAAAAATCCGACGACATTTCATATGGCGAAATAGCCAAGAACACCAATATTTTACGCAGAGAAGTCATCAGGGATATCAACAGCCTGGTGTCCAAAAACATGCTGTTTCGATGCCACAACGGGGCAAGGATGAAGCCGACCATTGGGGTGGTCAAAGACTATTCGAGGTGGCTCGCTGATGGTGGTAAGGCTACCACTAGCGGTATGGTTGACCCTAGTGGTAAGGGTACCACTATTTCTAGTGGTAAGGTTACCACTACCCTAGTGGTAAGGGTACCACCATTGCCTAGTGGTAAGGTTACCACCCTCCAAAGAAAGGTTTTAAAGAAAGTCTTAAAGAAAGAAAGAAAAGGTCCGGTTGAGGATCACGAAAAACGATCCTCAACTGCCCCCCCATCGACTGCTTTTTTGGACCCGGTCAAAACCCAATGCCCTCACCACGACATCGTGACCCTGTACCACGACATCTGTAAGACTCTGCCGACGGTAAGGGAATGGACCGCAGCCAGGCAGAGCCTCCTGAGAGCCAGGTGGTCGGAGTCCGCTGAGCGGCAGGATCTCGAGTGGTGGAAGGGGTTCTTTGCCAAGGTGGCTGAATCGGACTTTCTGATGGGACGATCCAAGGAGTGGAGGGCTGACATGGAGTGGCTGATACGGCCGAGGAATTTCGTGAAGGTGATCGAGGGCCACTATGAAAACCGCCATAAAACAGCCTCTGAAGTCCAGAGGGAAGCGTTCCTCAAGCGTTTCCAGGGAAGGAGCGAAGATGCGAATTGAGACGGTAGCCAAGTTTGCGGATGATTTGTGCCAGTATTACGGGAAACCTCTCCCTACCGACAGGACTGTGGAGCTGTGGCACGCAGCATTGACTGATCTGCCTGACGGATCGGCTCCCGGCATCTTTGAGCAGATCATTCGTGAATACGACTGCATGCCGCAAAATATCCCCAAGACCATGAAAGACATCCACTTCAAGCGAGGCAAATACCAGGAATACGGGCCAGTCTACCGCGAGGTGACCTTCGATGACTGACTTCCTGCCAGCGAGCAGTATCGACACGGAGATCACCCTGCTCGGGGCCTGCTGCATCGAGGGGATCTCGCCGCCATGCCAGGCGGAGTGCTTCTATTCCTCGGCGCACCGGCTCATCGCTCTGGCCATGCAGGGTCTTGAGCGCGAGGGTGCTACCATCGACCTCCCCATGATCTACGAACGGCTGCAGAGCAGCGGGCAGCTGGACCTCTGCGGGGGGCCGGCATACCTGGCTCAGCTGCTCGACCGCGTCGGGGACACTCGCAACCTCGAGCGGTATGCAGAGATCGTCAGGCAATACCATGTCCTGCGGATGGCTCAGCACGCGGCGCACAAATTCCTCGATGGAGCCATGCAGCTCAACGGCACCCAGCCGGCGGACAAAGTCTCGAAGTTCGCGGCCGAGGTGCTGCAGCTCACCACGTCCTCCGACAACGGGCCGAGCGAGATCCCGCTGAAAGAGTGCGTCAAGCGCGCGCTGAGCCGCATCGAGGAGCGCATGAGCGGGAGCGATGACCTGGTCGGGATCCCCACCGGCATAAGGCACCTGGACCGGATCACCGGGGGGATGGAATCGGGAAAGCTGATCGTCCTCGCCGCGCGTCCAAGCATGGGGAAGACGGCTCTCGCGCTCAACATCGCACGCAATGCTTCGGCTATATCCGGAGCCAGGGGGATGCTCTTCTCGCTCGAGATGCCGGCATCGTCCCTCGTCAATCGCCTGCTCGCCATGGAGAGCCGCATCGCCTCGGACAAGATCCGGACAGGCAGGATGATGGACGCCGAATGCGCCAAGGTGTTCGCCGGAGCCGTCCATGCCTCGAGCCTCGACATCACCATCTGGGACACCCCGTGCACCGAGCTCGAGATCATGAGGCGCGTGCGGCGCATCAACCCGCACTATGTGATCATCGACTACCTGCAGCTCGTGAGGCCAAGCAATCCGACCGGCAAACCGAACTACGACGTGGGGACCATCTGCACGGCCATGAAGCATCTGAGCCAGGAAATGAAGATCCCGGTGATCCTGCTGTCACAGCTCAACCGGGATGTGGAGAAGGACAAGCGCAAGCCGAGGCTGTCTGACCTCAGGGACTCGGGACAGATCGAACAGGACGCCGACTGGATCCTGTTCCTGCACCAGAAGGACGGGGACCACCAGAAGCCTGACCGCGAAGTGACTCTCGCCAAACAGAGGGACGGCGACTGCGGCTTCTGGACCATGCAGTTCCTCCGAGACTTCCAGATATTCCAGAGCATTGGAGTGGAGTGATGGCATTTGCATTCCAACGAGGCAAGGACCGAAAGCCGGAGGCTATCTTCGCCACGGCCGTCATGCGCCAGCTGCGTGCGCTCTACGGGGCTAGGATGTGGGAGACCGCTTTCCCAGGAGGACTCGCCGCAAGGTCAGGCATCCCGGACAGGCTGCTCTGCATCGACGGCCGCTTCGTCGCGCTCGAGTTCAAGAATCCCAATGGCAGCGGAAGGCTTGGCCCAAAGCAGAAGCAGGAGATCGAACTGCTGCGCAGATCTGGCGCCATTGCCCTGGTCGTGTCGTCTGCTGCCGACCTGGATCCGCTCTTCGATGCACTGCCTCCAACGCAACGCATGATCAACTGAGGAGACCCACCCATGAGAGACCGAGACAGACCGAGGCGATCCGCCGACCTGAGACGCTGCCGCATCTGTGGCCGTCTGCTCAACCCGTACAACTCAACGAGGCAGTGCTGGTCTCATTCCGTCGAGGATAGGGAACAGAATCAGCAATGGCAGCCTGATGCCTCTGGGCATGCCAGCCACCGCAAGAAAAGCCATCACTGAGGAGAGGGACGCCATGGACATGATCAAGCTCAAGGACCAGCTCATCGAACATGAGGGGCTGAGGCTGTATCCCTACAAATGTACTGCAGGTCGTACCACGATAGGCGTCGGACGCAACCTAGACGACCGAGGCATCAGCAGAGCGGAGGCCATGATGATGCTGGACCGAGACATCAGTGAATGCGCCTCCGATTGTGTGCTGATCCTTGGTCAAGCTGTGTGGGACAAGCTGAGCGACGCCAGGCAAAGAGTCATCGTGGATATGCGCTTCAACCTTGGGCCTCGTGGATTGCGTACATTCAAGCGTACACTGGACGCCATAACTGAGGGACGATACGAAGACGCAGCATCCAACATGATGGCGTCCAAATGGGCCAGGCAAGTTGGCAACCGCGCCGTCAGGCTGGCCAAGATGATGCGGGATGGATAAATGGAGACGACCATGTGCAACGACCAGGCAACACAGCCAGACTCCATCGAGCTGATCATCAACGTGGCTGGACATCGGTGCCGCTTCGAGCGCGAGCTTCCATCCGTGGTCCGCTCATCATCAGGCCGCATGTCCATCCGCGCAGGCCTCGAACCCATCACCATCAGCATGCTGCACGAGGCCATCGACGAACTGCTGCACGATGCAGCCGCCGACCTCGACCAGACCATGCCGCACCCGCGCCTTTCATGGTGGCAGCTCGACAAGATGGCCAAGCAAAGAGACAACGACAATGAATGAGCGACCAATGCCAGCATCCGTCAACGGTTTGACGGGTCCTTCCAGCGGCCAGCCCAAGCACGGGTCGCGCCAGCCCGATGGGGAAGTGAGATCTAATAATTT